>ULUX01044150.1_pt1 | contig 29090 bp, 22 predicted proteins | sample 1958961 | NCBI WGS metagenome assembly ULUX01 (sample SAMEA4835773, study PRJEB28245) | human gut metagenome | biome: gut microbiome; material: fecal sample | place: Denmark | collected 2008 | reverse complement strand
TTATTATACTAATTTTGACATAACATTTCAGTGACCATATCACAAAAATAAAAACTCTTTATTAAAAAAGATTATCTCCTTTATCAAATCGTTTTCTAAGAAGAGATATTGCCTTTTTTTCAATTCGTGAAACATATGACCGTGATATGTCAAGCTTTTGTGCAACCTCACGCTGAGTTAACGGTTTACATCCGTTAAGTCCATAACGAAGAATTATTATCTTTTTTTCACGGCTATCCAACACTTCATCTATATATCTCGAAATTTTTTCACTTTTGATTTTTAAATCCAGTGTTTCAACTATATCATCATCCACAGACATTACATCCATTAAGGTCAGTGGGTTTCCATCTTTATCTGTATCAATAGACTCATTCAATGAAACATCCTGAGCCGATTTTCGGCAGTTTCTAAAATGCATTAAAATTTCATTTTCAATACACTTTGACGCATAGCTTGAAAGCTTTATATTCTTATCAGGGTCATAAGTGTTAATTGCTTTTATAAGACCAATAGTTCCTATAGAAACCAAATCATCCTGATCACTTTGGACGGAATAATATTTTTTGATTATATGTGCGACCAATCTTAAATTATGTTCTACCAATTTATTTTTTGCCTTTTTATCTTCTGTTTTTAGTCTGTCTATCCAATATTTTTCTTCTTCCGCAGAAAGCTTTTTTGGAAAAGCTCCTGTTGAACAAACATGTAGTATTAAGAAATAGAGATAATTGCCAATAGACGCAAGAAAACCCAGCATTTCATCACTCTTTTCATTTTAGTACTACATTCTATTCTCAACACATAAAATAATTGCAAGTCCATAATATATAAACTCAAAACACAATTTATTGGCAGCAAATTTTCATTTAATGTAAAACCTCGGATTTCAGTAATTGAAATCCGAGGTTTGTTTAAGTTTTAATTATTTTAAGAAAGTATTTTCTCAAAAAATCATGCACGTTATTACTTTTTAACAAGCATAATTTGGATCAATGTTGCATCCAAAACAGTTATAGAATTGCTGCTATCGATATCTGCTTCAGACACAAAGAAATCAACATCAAGTTCCATTCTTGTAAGATATTTCTGAATCAATGTGACATCATTTACATCTACAGTTCCATTGTGATCAACGTCGCCCAACTTATACTCAGGTACTGAAGAAGCATCTTCAATTGCGCTTTCCAAAGCTGTTAATGCTTCATTTACGTTATTAGCTTCAGCCATTGGATTTTCTTCCATTGCTTTTGCGTAAATATAGCTGTTTACAAGCTCTTGGTAATTGCCCTTATCAACAATGGATACGCCAAGTTTATTCATAAGAGCTTCTGCCTCTGCAGTTTTCTCTGCAAGACTTGTTTTATCAACATTTTCAAATACCATAAATTCTCTCAGCTTAAATGTTGTCCCGTTAAGCAATGATATGCCCTGCATTTTTACATATCTGGCAGTTACAGGAGTATCAAGAGTAATTACCTCTTGTTTCTTATTGGTATCTGTATATGTAACAGTTTTAACGTCTGTCCATGCCTTACCATCTGTTGAAACCTGAATCTTATAAGTCTGAGGTGATCTATCCCACTGTAAAACTACTTCGCTGATTTCATGATTTTCAAAAAGATCTACTGTAAGGAAAGCACCGTTATAGTTACCCTCGAAGAAAGAGTCAATCTCTGTTACGCTTACATTATTTGAACCGTCAAGTGCAAAGCCGTCTCCGTCTGTTGCTTTCCAGCCTACTCTTATTTTCTTCCAGTCAACGTCATAATTGCCCATTCCAACAGTCTGTCCGTCTCCGGCAACGCCCTTATCCTGTGCAACATTGACCTTGTTATATGCTGTTCCTTTTGCAATGGCATTGATAAGCTCTGGTGAAAATGCTTTATTATAAACTTCAAAGTTACCAAGCTTTCCAACAAATCCTCCGCCTATATTTGTAACAGGAAGTACAAATGTTGTTGCAAGGTTCTCGTAATCGGTTTCAGAAGCAGAAGCTCTTCCCAAATGCTTAACCAAAACGCCGTCCACATAAAGTTTTGTTGCCTGCTGTGTACCGACAATTGTTACATTATGTTTTTCGTTAAGATTAAGTTTGTAATTTCCAAATGTCTGTTCAAAATAGCTTCTGTTTATTCTGAGAGTACCGTCTTCTTTTACTGAAAGTCTGCCGTCATATCCTTCCAGAATAGCGGAATTATCGCCGTTGCCTTCTCCAACTTCTATGTCGAAAGTTACGGTATATGGATAGCTTATGGTTTTAAGCGGAGTTGTAATCTTTGTATCTGCTGTAAATGTCATCATTCCATCCTCAACAGCTCCTCCGTTTACTATTGAAGCATCATAACCGTTTCCGCTCATATCATAAACAACATCGCCGGAAACATTTTCAAAGTCATACTTCATTACAAGATTTGACTGAGAGGCGACATTCATAGCTATATCTGTATTCTGAGTCTTATCTCTAAGCTTGCTGAATGTAAGTTCATATTCTTCATATGTATCATCAGCTCTTACGCCGCCCCATGTTTTTTCTGAAGTAACAGCAGCTGCTCTGATTATTCTTTCATCGCAATCCTTCTCTGTAATACCAATAAGGTTAACATCAGCCCAGCAGGCGGTTTTTGCACCAAGAAGACCTGGCTCACCCTTAGTGATTTTTCCAACTGCAAATACAGTAGGATCCCAATTTTCGTACATCCACTCAACATTAACTATATCACGGTTGTTTCTTCCTGGGTTGTTGTACATTATAGGCTGGTCAACATTGATAATTTTGAATCCATCAGAAAGACGCTGGAATGGGTTATCCCATGATGTTGCCCAGCAATCCATCTCTACATCAGTGTAGTTGGAAACACTAGAACCTGTATAAGAGCCAAGACCTGCCCATACACGGACTGTCTTTCCTTTTGACTCCAAAAGTGCCTTTAACTCGTCAATAAGCTTTACCATGTTAGCACTTTCGTTAGACTGAATATTCCAGTATTCATCTATACCTATATGAACTGTGTCTGAAAGGAATGTTGGATCATCTTCATCAAGATACTCTTCAAACAAAAGTTTAACCATCTTAAGGGAATTTTCAAATCTGCCATCTTCCAATGACAAGAGTTCCCAGTTTCTGGTGCTGTTTACCGGACCTGTGATTCCCGCTTCTGCAGCCTCATCAGCATTTTCATAAACATATTTTGTAAGTGCCAAAGAATGTCCCGGAATATCAATTTCAGTTATTGTATCAACTCCGAAATCCATTCCATAGGTCTGAAGGTCTTTCCACTCTTCTTTTGTATAGGAAGGTGTTCCGCCCATACTCTCATTATAATACTCGTTTGATTTAGCTGTAGATGTAAGACTTGGGAATGTTTCGCTTTCAAGTCTGAAATATCCCTCTGTATCCTTCCAATGCTCATAACTTGTAACATCGCCGTTAGGATTATGAATGTTATCATTTATATGCAGATGCACTTCGTTTATCTTATACCATGAAAGCATTTTCTCATAATCTTTAAGCATCTGAATTCTATACGGAGCACGAGCGATATCTATCATAACTCCTCTGATTTCATAGTTTGGATAGTCTCTTATAACACCCATTGGAACATCAAGAGTATTATCCTGGAACAAAATCTGCTCAAGAGTTACTGTTCCATAATAAGCACCTGTATAGCCTGGAGCGTAAATTTTAAGACCCAGATGATTTGTTATCATAAAATAACCTTCGTCACCGACATCATATGTATCATCTGTCATTGCTTCAATGTAAATATCATTTTGATTTCCATCTGTGTCGGCAACAACCTGAAGGTCAAGTCCATAAGCATCCAAAAGATCCTCTTTTAAGTTCTCTGCAACTTTAGCAATGCCCAAATTGGCTTCATCGTTATAAACAATTCTTGTATCAGAAGTGATTGTAAAATTACCTGTATAGCCATACCATTCCTGAATATTGGGTATTACTGCAGGCTCCTCATTAGGATTTTCAACCGGAGGATAGATGTTTGGAAATTCAGCTGTTTTATCCGGAACAGTAACAACAAAGCTTTTCTCCGCATAATCTTCAGCGTTTTCTTTGTTTTCAACTCTAACAATAACAGAAACATCTCTGTCTCCGATATTATAAGGTGTTACTTCGTTATCAAGGCTGATAACATTTTTAACCTCGCTGCCCTTGATAAATATCTTATAATCACTGTGAACCTGAGGAAGTTCAATAGAAGTTGAGTCTACAGTAAGTTCAGGTAGTGATGTTATCTTATTCATTATCTCTGCTGCTGAAGCAGGTGCATTTGGGTCGATAAGCTGAGTTCCGTTAATTTCAATTTCTTTAATAGAGATTGTTCCCCATGCAGCTGAAGAATTCAACTCGTTAAAATAGAAACGAACATATCTGTCAAGCTCAGTAACGTCATTTATTGTAAATACTTTATTTTGCTCTGTGCCGGAATCTGAAGTCACATTTTGAACAGTAACCCACTCGTCATCCTCTGAAGCTCTTGTCTGAATATCAAAATTTGTAGACCATGCAAGCTTATCAAATGTCAATGTAATATCGGTTATATTTGTTACTTCTTTCTCAAGATCCAAAGCAATCCATTGAGGTACTATTGGAGTAACATTATACACTCTTGCTGATGCCCAGCGTGAATCAGCAGAAGTTTTATCACCATCAACCGCTTTATCAGGAGTCCAAACATCGCTCTCGGAACCAGAGGCGGTTGCTGTCTTACCTAAAGCAACATTTCCCGTAAAATCATCTTGTGTATTTGAAGCTATATCATTGTATACATTTTTTACTGTATTAAGGTCATTAACTGTTCCGGTGTATGAATTAACTTTTCCCTCAGCAGATACAAAGCCAACAGACAGTACTGATGAAACCAATAAAGCCGTACACAAAATAACTGATAATATCTTTTTCATTGTTCTCCTCCTTTTGTTCTAATTAGCAAAGTCGCCGGACATTTAATTATGCCCGACGACATACGCAATAATTATTTAACCTTCTAGTTAAATAATCAAATTAAATGTTAATTAATATTAAACTGTCTTTCCAAAAATGTCAGATGCACCTGTGAGATATGTCTGAATTATAGTTGCGTCTTCAATATCAACACTACCATCCAAATCTATATCTGAGTACTTACTATATGTATCTGCATTATCTATAGTTTTTCCGGATACGATAAGCTGAATAATTGTTGCATCAGAAACTGTAACATTACCGCTTCCGTCAATATCTCCGCCACGAATAACAACTGCGTTCATTGCAGCAAGTGCAGATGCAGCTGCGTCATACTCTTCCTGTGTTCCGCCGTTTTCAAGAAGCTCTGCTGCCTTATTATAAGCCTCTGCAAACTTCTCGTTATTCATGATATCTGCATAGTTTGCAATCACTTCATCAGCGTTTGCCTTTGCATTGTTAAGAGCTTCAGCATTACTTGCATCCATCTGATTATGGAGATAGAATTCAGCAGCAGAACCGTAGTTATTCTTACCGGCTTTAACTGTGATCTTAATATCAGTAGCAGAAATAATAGAATCAAAGTTAACCTTCTTTGTTGAAGAATCAGCAGCCCAATTTACAGAAGTGATTTCAGTCCATTCATTTACACCTGCTTCTGTGTTCTTGTAATAGAATGTTGCAGATGTAATGTAACCGTTATCGCCTGACTGTCTTGGAACATATGTTATAGCTCCAACATCCAGTGTTGTTCCTTCGTTAGCGTGAATTTCGATGTTAGCAGGAAGTGCCTGAATTGGTGTATAATTTGAATGCCAGAATGTATTGAGATTGTTATCAAATGCATAGGAAATCGGGCCTTCAGATCCTGCAGCAGGGTTCTGGTTATCACACTCAACTGTGAAACTGTCATTTGAAATAATTGTCTCGTCTGGTGCATTGAGATTATCAGCCTTTACATAATCAACAAGACCGATAAATGCATTTGTCTTGCTTCCTATTCTATTGAATGGTGATGAAAGTGTAGCTCTCATTGCAAGACCTGCTGTTGATCCAAGTGAATCAACCAGTTCACCATTTACATAAAGACTTGCAAAGTTCTGCTCTCCCTTAAATGTAAGTGTTACCCACTCGCCTACAGGAAGCTCATAATCAAATGTGTAAGTACGTGCACCTCTTACAAAGCCAACCTTTCCTGTATCAGCCTGAACAGCCTGAATTGCATATTTACCTGCACCGTTAGTAGGCTGATAATCACTTTCAAAGAGTATCTGCTCTTCGTTAGAATAGCTGGTTCTCTTAACTCTTATTGTAAGATTTGTATCAACTGGGAGATACTCGATTGGTGTTTCTACATAGCTTGTATCACCGTTGAGAACCAGAGCCTGATTACCTTCAGCAATGTCTGTATATGTTACATTCTCAGAGTTATCTGTAAGATTATAGCCGTTTCCGGTTACATCTGTGCCTGTGCCATCATCAAAAGTATACTCAGCAAATGTCTTGTCATTAGCTGTTGTCTCTACTTCATTGTAAGGATTTGTGCCAGGAGCTGTTGAAGTTTCCTCAAATGTTTCTGCCAACTCAGTAGCTGTTTTCTCAGTTCCTTCACCCCAGAGCTTCTCACTGAAAGCTGCTACTGGCTTATAGAATCTGTCAAAGTCATCATACTCATAGATACCATTATCTCTTGTGTCGATGCAGTCGTTCCAAATAGCATAAGCGCCACCGAGCATCTGATCTTCAGTTTCAGCAATTGTTGTTCCGCCGATTACGTTTGGCTTCCAATTGTTGTATATGCTTGTTGGGTTGAGATAATCGTAGTAGTAGTTTGCACCAGGAACAATATAAACACTTCCGTCGTTGATGTTGATAAGGTCGTAACCCTGTTCAAGCATAGCCTTAGGATTAGCCCAACCTGTGTTCCAGATATACATCTGAACATCATCAGAGTATACAGGTGTTGTACCTGTGATAGTTGAAAGGCTTCCCCAAATTCTTACAGTTCTGCCCTTTTCCTGCTGGATGTACTTAAGGATAGTATCTGCAAACTTTCTGTAATCTTCATTATTGTGTGTGTACTCGTCAGCACCAACATTTACAGTTGTCAGTTCGTCAAATACAGGATTTTCTCCGTCCAAATACTCATCCCAGATATCCTTAATAAGTTCTGTAGATTTAGGATTTGAAAGATCAAAATGGTCTGCATATGAGCGGCCGCTTCCGTTTATATAATCAACCGCAAGTTCATCAAATACAGATGTGATTGCAAGAGAGTGTGCAGGGAAGTCAAACTCAGGAACAATATTTACACCGATTGCTCTTGAATCTGTAATCAACTGTCTGAATTCATCCTTAGTATAGTAAAGGTCCTCAGCTGTGATACCTTCGCCCTCGTCGTTTGTTATATCACTTTCCATACGGAATGCAGAATATGCATCAAGAGGATCAAGACCTGCGTTTACATAGTCCTCAAGGAATATAAGGTTATCGTTAAGGTGAAGCTCAAAGTCATTAAGCTTGTACCAAGACATTGTCTTAGCGATATCGTAGATTGTTTCCATTTCGATTGGAATTCTGCCTACGTCAAGCATAAATCCTCTGATTTCATACTTAGGATAGTCTCTCATCTCACCCTGTGGAATTGTTGTTCCGTTCTGCTTGAGAATCTGGAGGAATGTCACTGTTGCCCAGCGAGCACCTGTAGCTGTATTAGCAGTTACATAAGCTGCACCATCAGCGATATTTACATAGTAACCTTCATCACGAAGATTCATTGTGTCTTCTGCATCAAGAGCAAGATAGAAGTCACCAGCGGCAACATCTTCTTTTGTGCCTGCTGTAACAGCAAGTTCCATGCCTGTAACTTCAAGATAATCAGCAGCAAACAAATCAGCTGTTGCTTTAAGATCCTCAGAAGCATATACAACCTTACTGCTCTCAGTAATTGTCATATCGCCTGTTGAGCCAATCCATTCTGCGATTTCCGGAATTACAACCGGCTTTGCATTATTTTCTTCAGCGGAAGCAGCAACTTTTCCAGGAACTGTAACTGTCAAATCAGCTGTTCTCTTTGTATCTTGTCCGTCAGTAACCTCATAAGCAACTTTCACCTGCTTGTCTACGAGAGGAGTTGCAATGTTACCTTCAGGTGTAATAACATTATCATAGTTACTGCCTGCAAATGTAACTTTAAAGCCCTCTGGAACCTCAGGAAGTGGAACAGTTGTGTCGTCAGCTGTGATTTCAGGAGCAGTTATAGAATTTACTAATTCTGCAAGTGTATGGTCTGAAATTACAAGTGGTTCTGCAAAAAGTCCAATTTCAAAAATTGAAATTGTATTCCAAGTTACCTCTTTGCCTGATTCGTCCTGTCCTCTATCGGCGAAATCTTTAATGTAAATTCTAAAATATCTACCTGTTGCAGGAGTATCAAAATTTACCTTTGTATTCCAGCCATCATAAAGTTCAGTACTTGAATAGCTGTAAGCTACTTTCCAAGAATCTGCAGCAGCTGTGTCTGAATACTGAATCTCGAAACTTTTTACAGTATTTCTCTCCCAGTGTATAGTTGCAGCAGCAATCTCTGTTGGCTCGCCCATGTCGATCTGAACCCAGTGAGGTGCGTTAGCAACAGCACTTGCCCAACGGGTTGAATCGCTTCCGTCAACGGTTTTCGGTGCAGCAAAATCATTTGTTTCACTGCTGTCAGCAGTAGCTGTTTTGCCTGTTGCCAAATTTGTGTTCTCTGCTGCCGATGAACTAAAGGAAATCATTGAAAACATTCCCATTATCATCGTCAAAGCCAGCAAAACAGATAATGCTTTTTTTGTGATATTTTTTTGCATTTTGTTTTTCTCCTTTCTCATAATAAATGCTAAAATTGGCACGTATACCACTTACAATATATAGTATATCACAACAAAAAAAAAGACAACAATAGTTAAAATGTATATTTTTTATATATTTTTTTGTGCACTTATTACAATCACAAAAATAATATGTGTAAAAAGCCGGATACCACTGAATTCAGTAATATCCGGCTCTTAAATAAACTTATTTTTATTGGTTTCTTACCAGGTTTTGCAGATATTTTTTGTTAATTATCTCAACAGCACCTCGGTTTATACTTACAACACCATCTTCCGCAAAACTCTTAAGCATCCTGCTTACGACTTCTCTGGCGCTTCCTATTTCTTTGGCTATGTCACCATGAGTTGTTTTAATTACATTGGTATTTTTCCTGTTCATTTCATCCAGTAAATAAATAGCAAGACGTTTATCAAATCCCATAAATAGAATTTGCTGCATTGCCCACATAGTATCAGAAAATCTTTCAGCTGTAATCCTCAGCATAAAATTTTCTGCATATACATTTGTTTTCATTACAGAAGAAAATGCCGCAGGAGATATAAGTAAAAGACTGCAATCCTCCCTGGCGTCTACAAAAACATCAAAAGTTATCTGAGAAAGGACACAGGAAGCTGAAAGAACACAAACATCATTTTCATAAAGATTATAAAGAGTAACTTCTCTGCCTTCATCTGACAATATATAAGTACGCAGACTCCCTTTTAAAATAACAAGGACTCCAAGACATTCTTCAGAAGCACTGTAAACATGACTGCCTTTTTTATAATTAACAGTTTTGCAGTTGTCCTTAAGCAATGTCTGTTCCTCTTTATTCAATTTTTCCCAAAAAGGCAAATAATCTTCAAGTTTATGCATAAAAATCAGCCACCTATCAAATTCAATATCAGATATCGTTTCTTATAATATCTTCATAGGATTCTCTTTTAACAATAACTCTGCTTTCTCCATCCTTAACCATTACAATGGCAGGTCTCGGATTTCTATTATAATTAGAAGCCATGGAATAGTTATATGCTCCTGTTGAGAGAACCGCTATAACATCTCCGTCATCAGGCTTTGCAATCATGCAGTTTTCCTGAACCAGGTCACCGCTCTCACAGCACTTACCTGCAATAGTAGCTTTATAGTCAGCGTCTTTATCTGCTTTTGACGCATTTATTACAGTATATGCAGAACCGTAAAGAGCGTATCTGATATTGTCAGTCATACCGCCGTCAATAGCTACATAACTGCGGACATTTGGTATTTCCTTTACTGAACCAACTGTGTAAAGAGTTACACCGGCTTCACCCACAATAGATCTGCCCGGCTCAATGTATATATAAGGAACAGGAATATTGTGCTCTTCTGCCTTTGCCTTTATAGCCTTAGAAACAGCTTCCATATATTTCTCATATGCAACAGGCTTGTCGCTGTCCACATATTTTATACCGAAACCGCCGCCCAGGTTTAACTCTGTTATCTGATGTCCAAGCTCATTTTTGATTTTTGCAATAAAGTCCATCATAATTTCAGCAGCTGCAACAAAAGGAGCAATATCAAAAATCTGTGAACCTATATGGCAGTGAAGTTCGGTAAAATTAAGGTTTTTAGCTTTCAAAACCTCTTTTACACCTTCAAAAGCTTCTCCTGTTTCAAGGGCAAATCCAAACTTGGAGTCGATTTGACCTGTTCTGATAAAGTCGTGTGTATGAGCGTCAACACCGGGCTTAATTCTCATGGATACATTTACTGTTTTACCGAATTTCTCAGCTGCATTATTAACTCTCTGGATTTCGCTGAGGTTGTCCATAACGATTTTGCCAACACCGGCCTCAACAGCCATTTCTATCTCGTCTACAGTCTTGTTATTTCCGTGGAAATGTATTTTTTCAGCTGGATAACCTGCCTTCAAAGCTGTGTAAATTTCACCGCCTGAAACAACATCAAGACCTATATTTTCCTGTTTTGCTATTCTGCACATTTCCATACAGCAAAGAGCCTTTGAAGCATAAAGAGGAAGACCGTTTCCGTCATAATATTTTTTGAAAGACTGCAAATATTCTCTGCAAATATTTCTAATCATAGTTTCGTCGAGAACATATAAAGGTGTTCCGTATTTTTCGGCAAGCTCCAAGCAGTCACATCCGCCAACTTCTAAATGACCCTTGGAATTAACTTTTACACTGTTGTTAAAATTATTCTTCATCAAATTCTTCTGTCCTTTCAGTGGAATAAAAATCATCTACACATTCATCTATAACATTTCTTATTTCCTCAGCACCTTCTCCGTTAAGAGCAGAAAAAGGAAAAAGTGAAATTCCTTCATATTCTCCCAATTCAGTTTTGAGTTCTTCCATTCTCTTTATAAACTGGGATTTTTTAAGCTTGTCCTTTTTAGTGAGAACAATAATAAAAGGAAAACCATTTTCAACCAGGAAATTTATCATATGCATATCATCTGCAGATGGTTTATGTCTTATGTCAACTATCTGAACCACAAGACAAAAGTTTCTGTCCTGGGCAAAATAGCCCTCCATAAGCTCTGACCAGCGTTCTTTTTCTGAACGTGAAACCTTAGCATATCCGTAACCGGGCAAGTCCACAAGATGAAATCTGTCAACGCTGAAAAAATTTATTGTTGCGGTCTTTCCCGGAGTTGCGCTTACACGAGCCAAGGCCTTTCTGTTTACAAGCTTGTTGATGAGGGAGGACTTTCCCACATTGGAACGTCCTGAAAATACAATCTCCGGCTTTTCTGACGGCGGAAGCTGTGAGGAAGTTCCCGCAGCAAACTCAAATTTTACATTATTTATGTTCAAAGGGTAACCTCCTTAGTGCTTTCGTCAATACCACTTACATTAAGTGATTTTTTTGCCTTTTTTCTGCCCGATGAGGTTTTTTCTGTTTTATCTAAAACAGCGATTTTCAACACTTCTTTTATATCAGAAACCGGTATAAAAGTCACATTGTTTTTAACCTCTTCGTCAATTTCAGCTAAATCTCGGCTGTTTTCCTTCGGGATAATTACTGTTTTAACCCCGTTTTTATAAGCTGCCATGCTCTTCTCGTTAAGTCCTCCAATAGGAAGAACCTTTCCTCTAAGTGTTATCTCACCTGTCATGGCAACATCGTGTCTAACCTTTTTGTTTGACAAGGCTGAATACAGAGCAGTAGCCATTGTGATACCTGCGGAAGGTCCGTCCTTTGGAACAGCACCCTCCGGCGCATGAATGTGGATATCCTTTGTGGAATAAAACATTGGGTCAATGTTCAGTTCCTCCGCATGACTTCTGATGCATGTAACGGCAGTTTTTGCAGACTCCTTCATAACATCGCCCAAGGAACCTGTAAGTTCAATTTTACCTGTTCCCTGCATAACTGCAATTTCAATAGGCAAAAGCTCTCCGCCAACGGAAGTCCAGGCAAGTCCGTTTACATATCCAACCTCATCTTTATTTGATTTTTCAGAATCGCTGTACTTTGCAGGTCCCAGCAGTTCTTCCAAATCTTTATTTGAAATAGTAATCTTCTCAATATCCTCTGTGAGCTTCTTATAAACAGACTTTCTCATAACGGAAGCTATTGTTCTTTCAAGATTTCTAACGCCTGCTTCTTTTGTATAGTTGTTTATAATCATCTCAATAGCTTTAGGGGTAAACTTAAAATCTTTGGCATTTAATCCGCAGTTTTTAAGCTGTTTTGGAATAAGATGTTTTTTCGCAATATTGATTTTCTCAACAAGGGTATAGCTTGGAAGTTCTATAACCTCCATTCTGTCCCTCAAAGGTGCAGGGATTGTTGAGTAATCGTTTGCAGTTGTTACAAACATAACGTCAGACAAATCAAAGGGCAAGTCTATGTAGTGGTCAGTGAATGTGTTGTTTTGCTCGCTGTCCAAAACCTCCAGAAGAGCCGATGTTGGGTCGCCTTTATAGTCGGAAGCAAGCTTATCAATCTCATCAAGAACAATAAGCGGGTTCATTGTTCCTGCCTGCTTCATTGCATTTATTATGCGTCCCGGCATTGAACCCACATATGTGCGTCTGTGACCTCTGATTTCTGCTTCATCTCTCACACCGCCCAAAGCAACTCTCGCATATTTTTTACCTATCGCCTCAGCAACTGATTTTGCAATAGAAGTTTTTCCAACGCCCGGAGGGCCTAAAAGGCAGATTATCTGACCTTTCATATCCGGAGCATTTTTCTTAACTGCCAAATACTCCAAAAACCTCTCTTTTACTTTTTTCAAACCGTAATGGTTTTTATCAAGAGACTCGGCTACTCTTTTCAAATCTATATCGTCTTCTGAGTACACATTCCATGGAAGTTCAAGGCATGTGTCAAGATAAGTTCTTATAACCGCAGCTTCCTGACTCATAAACGGAGTTTTATCAAGTTTAGCGCACTCTTTCAAAAGAGTTGTTTCAATTTCTTCGGGAAGCTTCAGCTTTCTTATCTTTTCCTCATACTCACGTATTTCATCGTCAGGTTCATCCTCACCCAGCTCGCTTTTGATTATCTGGAGCTGTTCACGGAGCATGTATTCCTTTTGACTTTCGTCAATTTTCGCCCTTGCCTTATCGGTAAGCTCTCTTTCTATTTTTAAAAGATATACTTCATTTGTGAGAAAATCAAGTATAAACTCAAGTCTTTCTGTAACATCTTTAGTTGCAAGAATTCTCTGCTTGCTTTCAAATCCCGCCTGAATATTTGCTGCGATAAAATCTGAAAAATCATCGGCATTCTTGGCATTTTGAGACTTATATAATATATCGGACGGCATTTTGGGCATATATTTCAGATATTCCTCGAAAACATTTCTAACTGATCTGACCAATGCCAAATTCATTACCGTTGTCTTGTTTTTAATATATTTTACCGGCTCAACTATGGCAGAAATAAACTCGCCGTCTGCATTATATTCCTTAATTTCAGCACGATACTGGCCTTCAATTACAACTCTCACCATATTTTCAGGCTGCTTAACAAGCTGTACTATTTTTGCCACTACACCTGTTTCAAAAACGTCATCTTTCAGAGGAGCATCTATTGCAGGGTCTTTCTGTGCAACCACAAAAATATGCTGGTCTGAACCCATTGCGCTGTATAATGCGTTTACGGATTTTTCCCTTGCCACATCGAAATGTATAAGCATACCAGGGAAAATAACAAGTCCTCTGAGAGGCAAAACCGGCATGATAGAAGTCATACCTTCCTGTACATTCATATCATTGCCTCCTAACTTTAAAATTTCTAAAATAAATAAAATCCACAAAAGCTGTATGTTGAAAAAAGTACAACACACAGCTTTCATACTTAATTAAGATGCGGAATTGCCGGAGATATCGTCATCGTTTTTACCATCTTCAAGGCTTTTGACAGTTTTCACCGCAATTTTACGCTTTGATTTCTTTTTAATAACCGGATTATCGGTATGATTAACCACTCCGGCTGTTATTGTAATTCTCTCAATATCAGGGTCGGAAGGAGTTTCAAACATCAATTTCATCAATGTATCTTCCATTATTCCCCTAAGACCTCTGGCTCCGGTGTGCTGCTCGCAGGCTTTCTTTGCAATAGCAAGAAGAGCTCCCTTTTCAAAATCAAGTTCAACACCGTCAAGCTCAAATATCTTCTTATACTGTTTAACAATGGAATTTTTAGGCTCTGTCAAAATTCTTACAAGAGCATTTTCATCCAAACCGCTCAAAGAAGTGATAACCGGAAGTCTGCCCACAAGCTCAGGAATAATTCCGAACTTTACAAGATCGTGAGCAATAACATCCTTCATCCAGTCTGTGGAATCAAGCTCGACCTTAGACTTGATATCTGCTCCAAATCCCATTGCTGAAGAACCAAGACGTCTTTCAACTATCTTTTCAAGACCTTCAAAGGCTCCGCCGCAAATAAAGAGAATATTTTTTGTGTTTATCTGCAAGAATTCCTGCTGTGGATGCTTTCTGCCTCCCTGTGGAGGAACATTGGCAACTGTGCCTTCCAAAATTTTCAGCAGCGCCTGCTGAACTCCTTCACCGCTTACATCTCTTGTTATAGATGGGTTTTCGGATTTTCTTGCAATTTTATCGATTTCATCAATATAGATTATGCCGTTTTCAGCCGCCTGAATATCATAATCAGCCGCCTGAATCAGCTTGAGAAGAATGTTTTCAACATCTTCGCCCACATAACCTGCTTCGGTAAGTGTTGTGGCGTCCGCAATAGCAAAGGGAACGTCAAGAGCTTTTGCCAAAGTCTGTGCAAGCAATGTTTTACCAACACCGGTAGGTCCCAGCAAAAGCACATTACTCTTAGCAAAGTCCACATCCTCGTCGTGGTTTAAAATACGCTTATAGTGATTATAAACCGCAACACTCAATGTGATTTTGGCACTGTCCTGACCAATAACATAATCGTCAAGGATAGCTTTCAGTTCCTTTGGCTTTAAAAGATGTGAATTATCAAATACAACCTCGTTATCTTCGTGGTTATGAGCTGCCATTTCTCCGTCTTCAATTATAGACATACACAGCTCAACACACTGGTCGCAGATATATACCCCGTTGCCTGCGATCATTCTTCCGGCAAGCTCCTGTGGTTTGCCGCAAAAAGAACATCTCACCTGCTGATCATTTTTTTTACTGGGCATCAATTAAACCTCTCTTATCTTTTCTCAATAACTTTGTCAATAAGTCCATACTCCAAAGCCTGCTGAGCGGTCATAAAGTTGTCACGCTCTGTGTCACGAGCAATCACATCAAAAGGCTGTCCTGTATTCTTTGCAAGAATTTCATTAAGACGCTTTTTAGTGTGAAGAATGTGCTTTGTATGGATTTCAATGTCAGTTGCCTGACCCTGTGCGCCGCCGCTTGGCTGGTGAATCATAATGTCGCTGTTTGGAAGAGCCATTCTCTTGCCCTTTGTACCGGCAGCAAGAAGGAAAGCGCCCATGCTTGCAGCCATGCCCATGCAGATTGTAGAAACATCGCACTTGATGTACTGCATTGTGTCATAGATTGCAAGTCCGTCGGTAACAGAACCGCCTGGGCTGTTGATGTAAAAGCTTATATCCTTAGAAGGATCCTGACCCTCAAGGTAAAGAAGCTGAGCAACTATAAGACTTGCTGATGTGCTGTTAACTTCCTCATTCAGCATAATAATTCTATCATTGAGCAAGCGGGAGAAAATATCATATGAACGCTCTCCACGGCTGGTCTGCTCTACTACATAAGGTACTAAGCTCATAAATATACCATCCTTTCAGGAAAGAATTATCGGCAGCCAAACATATTTTATTCACCATTATCAGGAATAATGAACATTTTTTGTTAAACATCCATGCCGGCTGCCAAAAAATAAAAAACCATTTTATAGGCTTTTCGCAGACGCCAAAAAAGCATCTGCGAAATATAATAATATTGCTAAATTATTTCTCGATTGCGTTCTCTCTTACGAGATCCATTGCCTTTTCTACTTTGATATCCTCAACAAGGCCATCCTTGCCGATGATTTCCTTAACCTTTTCTACATCCATTTTGTAGTTCTCTGCAAGCTTGTTGTACTCAGCCTCAATAGCCTCATCATTAACTTCGATGTTCTCAAGCTCTGCAATCTTCTCAAGAGCAAGTCTGATCTTAACTCTCTTCTCAGCCTCTGGCTTGTACATATCCTCAAGACCCTTCATGTCCATGCCAACATATCTGAGGTATGTTTCCATATCCATGCCCTGTGAACGCAGACGCATGTCAAACTCTCTGATCATATCTCTTACCATGTTGTTGTACATAGCCTCAGGAATTTCGCCCTGAACAAGCTCGATAAGCTTTTCAACAAGCTGATTTTCCTTGTGCTTGTCAGCCTCTTCAAGAAGGCGCTTGCCGATTGTTTCCTTAAGCTCTTCCTTGTACTCTTCAAGTGTTTCCTTCTCGCTTACATCCTTAACGAAATCATCGTTAACTTCCGGAAGCTCTTTTGTCTTTATCTCGTGGAGCTTAATCTTAAACTCTGCATCCTTGCCTGCGAGATCCTCTGCCTGATAGTCCTCTGGGAACTTAACGTTGATTGAGAACTCCTCATCAGTGTTGTGTCCGCAAATCTGCTCTTCAAAGCCTGGGATAAACTGGCCTGCGCCGAGCTTGAGGTTATAGTTTTCAGCCTTGCCGCCGTCGAAAGCTTCGCCGTCAACAAATCCATCGAAGTCAATAACAACAACGTCGCCGTTCTCTGCAGCTCTGTTATCAACAGTTACCATTCTGCTGTTTCTGTCTCTAACCTTCTCAATCTCATCGTTGATGTGGTCCTCTGTAACCTCAGTTGACTTCTTCTCAAACTCGATTCCCTTGTAGCCTTCGATTGTGATTTCTGGCTCAACAATGATTGTAGCCTTGAATGTGAAGCCCTCGTCTCCTGCTTCAACAGCCTCCAAAGCGTCTACAGCAACAAGCTTAAGGTCTGCTTCTCTAACAGCTGCTTCGAGAGCCTCTGGATAGCACTCCTGCATTGCATCATCATAGAAAACTTCTTTTCCGTACATTTTCTCGATAACAGCCTTAGGAGCCTTACCCTTACGGAATCCGTGTATGTTAATGTTTTTAACCTGCTTACGGTAAACCTTGTCGATTGCCTTTTTAAAAGCATCGCCGTCTACAGTAATCTCAAGTACATATGTGTTTGTATCAGTTTTATTGGTATTTTTTAAAGCCATTTTCATTTCCTCCTGTTTAACAACGCAATAACTATGTTAGTATAGCATATAAATAAGATTTTTGCTATAGTTTTTTTAATATTTTCAAGATTTTTTCACCGATTATCTAACCAAAAACGGTGTAAAATTTATATTATCACAGGAAATCAGTCTAAATTCTATATCCCTGTAAATTCCGTTAACCGCATATCTCTTTGCCATGGAACCGTGCAGGTGTCCATAATAGCACTTTTTTATGCCGTTTTCAATGAGCAAATCTATAATGGGTGTACATTCCTTATCCCCGAAAACCGGCGGATAGTGGAAAAAAGCAACCATTTCCTTGCAGTCAAGCTTTTTAGCGCAGTCTATGGAAGTTTTCAATCTTCCAAGCTCTCTGTTTAAAACCTTTGTGTCCTCTTCGCTTTCAGGCTCAAGACACCACCCTCTTGTTCCGCACAAAGCAAAATCACCGCAGGAATAACTGTTGTTGAAAAGTATATTGAGGGTTTTAAATCCCATTTTTTCAATATACTCGTCCATTTTCTTTTTGGTTGCCCACCAGTAATCGTGATTGCCCTTTAGAATGATTTTTTTACCCGGAAGATTTTCAAGAAAGGTAAAATCCTTTTCACATTCCTCAAGCTTCATAGCCCAGGAAATATCTCCGGCAATCACCACAGTGTCATCCTCTTTTACCAGAAGACGCCAGTTTTTTTCAAGTCTTTCCACATAATCTGACCAGCCCTTAAAAATATCCATTGGCTTGTCAGTACCAAGGGAAAGATGTGTGTCCGCAATAGCAAACAGTGACATCACTCTACACCAAGCACATTCAAAACGTAGTCTGCCATGTTTTCGGACTTAACCACGTCTTCAAAACGAACCTTCTTGTCCTTAATAGCCATAAGAGGCTTTGGAACCTGAGTATTTGTAAGCTCTTTGAGCATATCCACAATAGCAAAATCATCCTCAGGAAGCTCTTTATTGCCGGAAACTGCCTCCATAACAGCTCTTGAGAACTTGTATGGGCTTGCTGTTGATGCAAGAACGCAAGGAGTTTTATCGCCTGTCTCGTCAACATACTTGCCGTAAACATTTACTGCAACCGCAGTATGTGTGTCACAGAGGTAGTTGTTCTCCTTGTACATCTTACCTATTGTTTCCTTTGTTGCAGTATCGTCGCAGTAGCCGCCGTAGAAGAGCTTCTGAATCTGAGATTTAACCTCATCGTCAACAGTGTACTTACCTGTTGTTTTAAGCTCTGTAATCCACTGAGCGGTCTTTACATCGTCGTTTCCGGAAAGCTTATAGAGAAGTCTTTCAAGGTTGCTGGAAACAAGAATATCCATAGACGGTGAAACTGTAGTGTAAAAATCACGGTTTTTGTCATAAACTCCGGTGTTGATAAAATCAGTAAGAACATTGTTGGAGTTTGAAGCACAGATAAACTTGTTTACTGGCATACCCATGCAGTAGCCGTAGTAAGCTGCAAGAATATTACCGAAATTACCTGTAGGAACAACAATATTTATCTTGTCACCCATAGCTATCTTACCACTGTTAACCATATCGCAGTAAGCTGAAATATAATAAACAATCTGAGGAAGCAGTCTGCCCCAGTTAATGGAGTTTGCGCTGCTGAAAAGCATATTGTTTTTATCAAGCTTTTCAATAATTTCCTCTGTTGTAAAAATCTTCTTAACGCCTGTCTGAGCATCGTCGAAGTTGCCCTCGATTGCGCAAACATTTACATTTGAACCCTCCTGGGTGTTCATCTGTTTTTTCTGCATAGGGCTTACGCCGTCAACAGGATAGAAAACAATAATCTTTGTGTGGTCAACATCCTTAAAGCCTTCCAAAGCGGCTTTACCTGTGTCACCTGAAGTTGCAACGAGAATAACTGCGTCCTTGCCGTCGCCTGTTTTCTGCAAAGATTTTGTAAGGAGATGAGGAAGAATCTGCAAAGCCATATCCTTAAAAGCGGATGTAGGACCATGCCAAAGCTCCAAAATATTCATCTCTTTGCCGTCAAAGGTTTCTGCCTTGAGAGGAGCAGGATTGTCGCTCTCAAATTTTTCTGCTGTATAGGCGCTGTCAACACACTGAGCAATTTCTTCAGCAGTAAAATCGCTGAGGAAATCTCCTAAAATCTTTTTTGCTCTTTCGTTGTAGCTCATTTTGCAGAGATTTTCAAACACACTTTTGTCATATGCAGGAAAATCACAAGGTACAAAAAGTCCGCCATCGCTTGAGATGCCCTGTGCAATGGCACGAGCCGCAGAAACGACTTCTTTTTTATTTTCTGTGCTGTTATATAACATAAAACCATCCTTTCGGGTTCTTTTACAGTTTCTATACAAGATAACATTGTACACCATAGAGCGCTAAATGTCAAAGTTTTCAAAAAAATTATAGGCATTTTCAAAGAAAAGTTTTGAAACCAGCCTTTCGCTGTAGTTATGTTTCAGGAAAAGCTCGTAAAGATTTTCCATACTTTCAATCCCGGTAATGCCCTTTGGCATATCTGTTCCGTCAAAATCAGAGCCAATGCACAGGTGATTTTCTCCCCCTAAAGAGAGGAAATGTTCTGTGTGTCTTAGAATGTCTTCGATTACCGATTTCTCAGGATTGTAGTTTAAAAAGCTTCGGCAAAAATTAAGACCAACAACTCCGTCCTTTTGACATATTATTTTAAATTGTTCGTCGGTAATATTTCTGGGATTATCGGTTATTTTTCTCGAGTTACTGTGACTTACGGCAATTGGAGATGTTGAAATCTGAGCAGTCTCATAAAATAACTTATCGGAGCCGTGGGACACATCCACGACTATCCCCAATCGGTTCATTTCCCTTATAACATCTTTTCCAAGTGGTGTGAGTCCTGAATCCCTCTCCGCCTTTACGCCGCTTCCCAAAGAATTCTCTCCATTCCATGTGAGAGTTATCATATTCACGCCGCAGTTTTTAAGAGCAGTTAAGTCATCAATATTTTTTATAAGTCTGCCGTTTTCCAAAGTAAAAATAACACCATGCGTCCTGTTTTCAATCACAGACTTTAAATCGGAAAAATCACTGCAAACTGTTACATGATTTTCTTCACACTCTTTTTTAAGCTTCAGGTATGCTTTATCAAACAGATTTTTACCGTAGTCATCCGTCACATCGTCGGGAATCCAAACAGCTATACACTGAATCCATGGACAATACTTTTTACCTCTGTCAAAGGAAAGCTGAAAAGGCGGAAGCTCATCCCCCTCAAACAAAACTCCCTGAGAAAAGCTGTTTTTCTGAGGTTTATAAATATTTTCGTTCAGTGTTTTATTTTCTGTAACAGCCCTGTAAAGGGTATCGCAGTGTAAATCAAAAAATCGCATAGTCAGACCTGCTTCCAAAAGCGTTCTTTATATGGTTTATCTCATAATTTTTTAGTTTTTCGTCGGTGTACACCTCTATGATATCATATCTCATTGGAGGCTTTATATTTTTACCTGCTAAATAACAGCAGGAAGCTTTCATTATTTTCTGTTGTTTTTTGAAGTTAACCGATACACAGGCAGGAATAACAGACCCCAGCTTTCGTGTTTTAACCTCTACAAAAACATAGGTTTTTTCATCCCTGGCTATTATATCTATTTCGGCAAATTTCAGGCGATAATTTCTTTCAACAATCTTATAGCCTTTCTTTTTAAGGTATTTGCAGGCCTTATCTTCCCCGAATTTTCCCTTATCAAGATGATTTATTTCCTTACTGCCAAATATATTCAAAAAGCTTCCCACTATTTCACCACATCATTTCAGTATTTTCTTCAAAAAGCTGGGTCTGTGAACTTCACAAGGGCCGTATTTTTTTAATGCTTCAACATGAACTTTTGTGCCGTAGCCCTTGTGCTTTTCAAATCCGTACTGAGGATAATCAACTGCATACTGACGCAAAATTCTGTCCCTTGAAACCTTTGCAAGTATTGAAGCTGCGGCAACCGACATAGACTTTGCGTCACCTTTCACCACTGCTTCGCAGTCTATTTCCAAAGGAGGCTTTCTGTTTCCATCGATGATTGCAAAATCCACGGGATTTTTAAGTTCTTCAACCGCTCTTTTCATAGCGAGCATTGCGGCATTTAAAATGTTTATTTCTTCAATCTCTTCAACCGTTGCAAAAGCTATAGACCAGTCAAGAGCCTGCTCTGTTATAACGTCGAAAAGAGCTTCCCTTTTCTTTTCGGTAAGCTTTTTGGAGTCGTTTACACCCTCAAGAATAAGTCCTTTAGGCAAAACAACAGCGGCGGCACATACAGGCCCAGCTAAAGGACCTCTTCCCGCTTCATCCACTCCGCACACAAGGTTATATCCCTTTTCGTACGCTGTATTTTCATAATAAAGCCAATCCATTTTTAACCTCACACATTCTCAGGAAGCTCAAGGGTTATTCTGCCAAGCTTTGCCCCTCTGAACTCGTCCAAAACCATTGATGCTGCACGCTCTGTGTCTGCTTCTCCTCCGGATATAAGCATTCCTCTTTTTCTTGCCACAACCTCCAGCAGCTCATAGCCCTGCATATTTTTGTAATCAACCTCTGCAAGCTTCAGTCTTTCAACAAACTGAGGTGTGCTTTTCACTGAAAGAAACTCCAAAAGACGGGAAGCAAGCTGCTCTGTATCCACAATTTCATCCTTAACAGAGCCCATAAACGCAAGGTGTTCTCCAACTACCTTATCGTCAAATTTTGGCCACAAAACTCCCGGGGTGTCGAGAAGTTCAAAGCCCTTTGCTACTGTAAACCACTGATTACCTCTTGTAACGCCCGGTCTGTCTTCTACCTTAGCTCTGTTTTGCTTTGCAATTCTGTTTATAAATGAAGATTTTCCAACATTCGGAACTCCAACAACCATAACTCTTATGCTTCTGTTTACCATTCCTTTATTTTTCCATGCGGCAATTCTTTCTGCAAGAACCTCTTTAACTGCCGGTATAAACTTGTTAAGTCCCTTTCCGCTTTTACAGTCAACAGGAATAGCCACTATTTTATTGGCTTTAAAATATTCAATCCATCTTGCAGTTGCATTGGGGTCAGCCATATCACACTTATTTAAAAGCACAACACGTGGTTTTGAGCCGACGATTTCTGCTAAATCCGGGTTTCTGCTGCTTACAGGTATTCTTGCGTCGATAATCTCTGCAACTGCGTCAACCAGCTTCAGAGATGACTGTATTTTTCTTTTGGTTTTGGTCATATGACCCGGAAACCATTGTATATTTTGAATTTCGCTCATAACTTTCCTTTCAAATCTACATATAAAATTTGAAACGGCTTTAATAAATAAAACCGTTTCATCCTAATCAATTTTAAATTTTAACCTATAACTGAAATTCTGTCAAATGGATAAACTAAAAACTGAGCTTTACCAATGATGTCGCTTTCATGTACAAGGCCTACAGCCTGATGTCTGCTGTCAACAGAAGCGTCTCTGTTGTCACCCATAACAAAAACATAACCGTCCGGAATTGTGGAAGGCACGTCCCACTCAATTCCTGTTGTTGTTTCGCCCTTTACATAAGGCTCGTCTATTATTTTACCATCTACCAAAACTCTGTTTTTATCTTCCTCGATAGAAATACTCTGACCGCCCACGGCAATTACCCTGGCAATCAAAGCTGTACTTTCTCCGGATTCGTTGTCGGCATTTATAACAACAACATCTCCCTGCTGTGGCGTATACAAGAAATTTGTGAGGATAATGGTGTCATTTTCAGCCAAAGTATCCTCCATAGAATCGCCCACTACAGTGACCGGACGGAAAAAGAATACAAGCAGAACCACGATTAAAATAACACAGATAACCAAACAGCGTATCCATCCAAACAAACCGCTTACGAAACCTCTTTTGTGAAGCACAACGGTTTCCATAGCATCGTCGTTGTTTGCAGTACCCATATAGCTCTGTTGTGCATAATTAAAATTATCATCGTATTTGTATCTGCCCATCTGATCTCCTCCTTTTTAATATAAAGGCTCTTATCTATTATAAAACAGATAAGAGTCTGTTACAATAGCTTTTAGATTTTTTACTCAATAAATCCAAATCTGTCAAAAGGAAATACCACAAAAACGGCTTTTCCAACGATATCATCAACATTTACAAGACCTATATCCTTATATCTGCTGTCCATGGATATATATCTGTTATCACCCATAACAAAAACATATCCCTCCGGAATTACCTCAGGGATTTCTGCTGTTCCCTCAATAGTTTCACTGGAAATATAAGGTTCATCAAGAACCTTTCCGTCAACAATAACCTGCTGATTTTCAAAATCAATTTCCAAGGTTTGACCTTCAGTAGCAATAACTCTCTTAACTATGGGCTTTGAATAACCCTCTTCGGATTTACCCACAACAATAACATCGCCGTCTTTTGGCTGATATCCCATCTTGGTTACAATGATTTTATCTCCGCTTTCCAAGGTGTGCTGCATAGAGCGTCCGTCAACAATAACCATTGTAAAAACAAATGTAATTATCAGTATCAAAATAGACGCAGAAATTAAAACAGAACGCAAAATATCGTACACTCCGGCAACTCCGGAATTATCTAATGGTTCTATTGTTGAGTAAATCTCGTCATTTTTTTTACTTTTTTTCATGAGTACCACTTCTTTAAAAAAATTAAGCTAAAAAAGCAAAAAGGGACGGGTAAGACCGCCCCTTCCAGTAGGTTTTACTTACGGATTTCTTCCTTAACCTTAGCAGCCTTACCAACTCTGTCACGAAGATAGTACAGCTTGCTTCTTCTAACTTTACCGTGTCTAACAACCTGAATGTCCTTTACATTTGGTGAATGTACAGGGAATACTCTCTCTACACCAACACCGTAAGAAACACGACGAACAGTAAATGTTTCAGCAACACCGCTGCCCTTTCTTGCAATAACAGTGCCTTCAAACATCTGAATTCTTTCTCTTTCGCCTTCACGGATATTAACTGAAATCTTTACAGTATCACCGATTGAAAACTCAGGGATTTCACTTTTTACAGAACTAGCTGCAATTGTCTTTAATGCGTCCATAAACATCCTCCTAATATTTTCAGACATTCGTACCCCTTTGGGCAGAGGACTGTCCGCTTCAAAATGACGGCTTTCGCCGTTATTTGAACCCCATCACAAAACGTGACGGTTTCAAACGCTCTAAAATAATACCATATAATCAGACTTTTTTCAAGTCTTTCAGGGCATTTTTTTAATATATTTCTGTCAATATCCGATTTTCTTCAATTTTTCTAAAAAATTTGAAAAATACTCCGGCAAATTTGAATCAAATTCCAAATACTCGCCGGTCACAGGATGGATAAATCCTATTTTCTTAGCATGAAGACATTGTCCTGTAAAATCATTTAAAGGCTTTCCGTAAACATCGTCGCCGGCTACAGGATGTCCCAAATACGCCATATGTACCCTTATCTGATGAGTTCTGCCTGTTTCAAGCTTGCAGGCTATATGAGAATAGTTTCTAAACTCCTCTAAAACCCTGTAATGTGTAACCGCATTTTTGCTGTTTTTTTCAGTAACACACATTTTCTTTCTGTCCACATGGTGCCTGCCTATTGGCGCATTTACAGTACCCTCAGGCTCTTTAAATCTTCCGCAGACAACAGCTTCATATTCCCTGGTAAAGCTGTGCTCTTTTATCTGCTCAGCAAGTCCCTTATGAGCAAAATCTGTTTTAGCTACAATGAGCAATCCGCTGGTATTTTTATCAATTCTGTGAACTATTCCGGGACGCAAAATCCCGTTTATACCTGACAGACTGTCTTTGCAGTGATAAAGCAGCGCATTTACCAATGTTCCCTCGTAGTTTCCTGCGGCAGGATGAACCACCATTCCTTTCGGCTTATTGACAACCAAAAGGCTGTCATCTTCATAAACAATATCCAAAGGTATATTTTCCGCCTTAGCTTCGTATTCAACAGGTTCGGGGATTGAAATTTCCACTTCGTCCCCTGTTTTTATCTTATAGTTTTTAGCTGCGCTTTTTTTGTTTACAGTAACTTTTCCGTCTTCAAGAAGCAGTACCGCCGCAGACCTCGTTAAATCCTCAACCATATCTGCAAGGTATTTATCAAGTCTTGTGCCTGCTTCTGTTTCGCCGGCAGTAAAATTCAAAACTCTGTCCATTTTATAACCTTACTTTTCAATTTTTTCTGTGTTTTCCAGTTTCTTTTCGGATTTAAAAAAGTCTGAGAAAAACAATACGTAAACTGCAAACAAAACCGCTCCGAAAACAACACAGTAGTCGGCAAAATTACAGATAGGCGGGAAAAATGAGAGTCTGAAATAATCTATAACATATCCGTAAAGAATACGGTCTATCATGTTTCCTATTCCTCCGCCGATAATCAGCGCAATGGAAATATAGTAGAGCTTTTTCTCGTTCTTATTTCTGAACAAAAGATACACCATAACCACCATTGCTATTGCGGTAAAGATAACAAATATCCATCTTGCGCCCTCAAACATACCGAAGGACATTCCTGTGTTTTCATAATATACAAGGTCTATAAGATTATCTATAACACTGACTGCACCTACAGGCTGTAAGTAAGCCACAACAAAATACTTTATAAGTTGGTCTGCCGCTACAAGCAAAGCCGCCAAACCAAGGGCTATAATTGCCAATCACAACACCTCTTTTAGCTTTTATATTATAAGAAAAGCGGTGTGTTATCCACGCCGCTTTTCACAATTATTATTTCAAAATTTCAGCACAACGTGCGCAAAGTGTAGGATGCTCACTGTTCTGACCTACAGTATCACTGTAAACCCAGCAGCGTTCGCACTTCTCACCCTCTGCCTTTTCAACAACTACATTGATTTCGTCGCTGTCGCCCTTAACAAGTTCTACCTTTGAAACAATGAATACAGCAGTAAGTTCACCGAGAACGGAATTAACAAACTCATAGTTATCACCGCCGCAGGTAAGAACGATTTTTGATTCAAGAGAGCTTTTGATAAGCTTGTTCTTAACTGCAACCTCGATTGACTTCTTAACAAGGTCACGGAGTTCGTGAATTCTGTCCCAACGAGCCATAAACTCAGCGTCAATATCAACGTCAACCTTAGCAGGCATCTCGTTAAAGAGGACACATTCCTTATCGCAGTTGCTGCCGTGTGGCATATATCTCCAGATTTCATCTGATGTATATGCAAGGATTGGGCTGATCATTCTTGTCATAGCGTCAAGGATCATATAAATTGTTGTCTGAGCAGCTCTTCTGCTTGCGCTGTCTGCTTTTTCTGTGTAAAGTCTGTCCTTCAAAACATCAAGATAGAAGTTAGACATATCAACAACGCAGAAGTTGTGAATGCTATGATATACCTGATGGAACTCATAAGCATCATAACCTGCTCTTACCTTGTCGTTAAGCTCGTTGAGCTTTGCAATAGCCCATTTATCAATTGGGTACAAGTCCTCAACATCAACCATATCTGTATCAGGGTTAAAGTCGTTAAGGTTACCCAGAATATATCTTGCAGTATTTCTAATCTTTCTGTAAGCTTCAGAAAGCTGTTTGAGGATATCCTTTGAAATACGGATATCTGCATGGTAGTCGGAAGAAGCAACCCAAAGTCTGAGTACATCTGCGCCGTACTGCTCAACAATCTCCTGTGGGTCGATACCGTTTCCGAGAGACTTACTCATCTTTCTTCCTTCACCGTCAACAACCCATCCGTGTGTAAGAACTGCCTTATAAGGAGCTGTTCCCTTTGTTGCAACGGAAGTGAGAAGTGATGACTGGAACCAGCCTCTGTACTGGTCTGCGCCCTCAAGGTACAAATCAGCAGGCCACTTGAGATAATCTCTCTGCTCCAAAACAGCAGCATGTGAAGAACCACTGTCAAACCATACGTCCATGATATCCTGTTCTTTGTTAAAGTGTGTGCCTCCGCACTTAGGACACTTTGTACCCTCAGGCAAAATCTCAGAAGCATCGTATTTAAACCAAGCGTCTGAACCTTCTTTTCTGAAAAGGTCTGCTACTGCCATCATGGCATCTCTGTCAATATAAGGCTCGCCGCAGTCCTTGCAGAAGAAGATTGGAATAGGAACACCCCATTTACGCTGACGGGAAATACACCAGTCTTTACGCTCCTTAACCATTGATGTAATTCTGTCTTTACCCCAACCAGGAATCCATTCAACCTCGTTGATAGCCTTTACAGCTTCGTCCTTAAAGTCTTCAACAGAGCAGAACCATTGGTCTGTTGCTCTGAAAAGAACAGGATTCTTACATCTCCAGCAGTGAGGATACTGGTGGATAATCTTTTTGAGAGCAAACAATGCGCCAATGCTGTCAAGATGCTGTGCAATAGGCTTATTTGCATCTCCTGTAAGCAAGCCTGCAAACTGACCTGCTTCCTCAGTGAGTCTGCCGTCAGCATCAACAGGAACTACGATCGGAATTTCAGGATAATTTTTGCATACATCATAGTCCTCAACACCATGGCCAGGAGCTGTATGAACGCAGCCTGTACCGCTTTCCAAAGTAACGTGGTCGCCCACGATTACAAGGGATTCTCTGTCGAGGAAAGGATGCTGAGCCTTCATGTATTCAAACTCAATACCCTTCATTGTGCCTACAACTTCGTAATCCTCTTTGCCGGCTTCCTTCATTGCATCAGCAGCAAGTGCTTCTGCCATAATATAGTATTCATCACCGCATTTGATGATGGAATAATCAAAATCAGGTCCAAGGCAAATTGCAACGTTACCAGGAAGTGTCCATGTGGTTGTTGTCCAAATTACAAAATAGCACTTCTCAGGTTCAATTCCCAAAGCCTTGAGCTTGCCCTGGTCATCATTAACCTTAAATTTTACGTAGATAGAGTGACATGGGTCTTCTGCGTACTCGATTTCTGCTTCTGCAAGAGCTGTCTTACAGTCAGGGCACCAGTAAACAGGCTTCAAGCCCTTGTAGATGTAACCCTTGCAAGCCATCTCTGCAAAAATTTCAATCTGTTTTGCCTCAAACTCAGGAAGAAGAGTGATATAAGGATTATCCCACTCGCCTATAACGCCAAGACGTTTAAACTGATTTCTCTGGTCATCAAGATATCCCAAAGCAAACTCACGGCAAATCTTTCTTATCTCCAGCTCGGAAATTGTTGTTGAATTTTCAACGCCTGCTTTTGCTCTTGCTTTAAGCTCTGTAGGAAGTCCGTGTGTATCCCAACCCGGCACATAAGGTGACTTAAAGCCTGACATATTCTTGTATCTTACAATAATATCCTTTAATACCTTGTTAAGTGATGTTCCAAGATGGATATTGCCGTTTGCATAAGGAGGGCCGTCGTGCAAAACGAACAAAGGCTTACCCTCGTTTTTCTCCATCAGTTTTTCATAAATTTTTTCCTGCTCCCAACGCTTCAAAGTTTCCGGCTCGCTTTTTGGAAGTCCAGCTCGCATAGGAAACTCAGTCTTCGGAAGATTGAGCGTTGCATTATAATCCTGTGGCATACCAATAATCTCTCCAAACCTATTTAAATCAATTCATCGCCAAAACTGCCAAACTGCAATCCGGCTCTGTAAAATTAT
>ULUX01012280.1_pt1 | contig 29131 bp, 4 predicted proteins | sample 1958961 | NCBI WGS metagenome assembly ULUX01 (sample SAMEA4835773, study PRJEB28245) | human gut metagenome | biome: gut microbiome; material: fecal sample | place: Denmark | collected 2008 | reverse complement strand
ATTGTCAAGATTGATGGCGATGTCTACACCAAGTCTGCAGAAACCTATGATTATTGGGAGGATGAAACAACTTCTACATCTTCTACCGTTAATCTGGCATTGCAGGGCAAAGACAGCACCTGGAACGGCCGCAGCCTCTACGAAGTTACTTCCGGTGATGACTCAACCAGCTATGGTACCTTTAATCTGTGGCTGACAGATGGTGCAACTTGGACAAACGAGAAGAACGGCAAAGAGGTTCCGAGCGGCTTTACCGGCAGCCATGTAACCAACTTTACCGGCGGTGCTGATGCAGCACATGCAGGCAACATCTTCCAAAAGGACAGCAAGAATCTGACTGTTGACAACTACAGCGGCAATACCAACATTTTCTACGCTCATACCGGCAACGGTGAAGCAGCTAGCGACTACGCAGCAGGCGACACTGTTATCAAGCATGCGGCAGAAGGCTCTGTAGTATCCATGATTACCGATAACAGCGGCATTGCAATGGATAACGAATACAGCATAGCTAACGTACTGAACGCATTGGCAGGCAAGCTGACCTACAGCAACTATGTAACAGGTGAAAAGAACCTGACAGGCTATGTGAAGATTGCCGACGGTCTGACAGCAAGCAGCAAGGCTATGCAGACCGGCGATATCTCCTTCAGCAGCGAGGACGGCAAGGGCAGCCTGAAGGATGGAACTATTACTCCGGGCATCACCTATCCGGAAACCCAGACTCCTGAAAGCAGCAAGCTCAACAACGCTATTACCGGTGATGCCAAGGCTGATTACAACTATAAGAAGAATGGCATTTTGAAGGCTGACGGTAAATACATCTTTACTCAGAATCCTTCCGCAATCGAAGTTAGCGAAGGTGCTGCAGTAGATGTAAACGGTAAAGATATTGAAATTGATACCACCAATGCTTTGCTGGAGCTGAAGGGCGCAGTTGCAGGCATCAATGCAGTTAACGCAAACGTAAATATCAAGGGTGACACCAACATCAGCGGTGAAACCGGTATTATTGCGGACAATAGTAATGTAACCATGACCGGCGGCAGCAAAATTATCGGCAGAGGCGGTAAAGCAATTTCCGCACTCGGCGGCGGTAAGGTGCGCATCGAAAGCAATCTCCCGTTGTACATCAGAGGTCTCATTTATGCTAGAAGCGGCCAGATTTATCTGAAGGGCGGCAACGGCAGCAATATTGAAGGCGACCTGGAAGCAAGCGACGGCGGCGAAGTTGATGTTAATCTGAGTGGCGACGGAAATGTTATGAGTGGTGCTTACAGGACTGACGAAAACAGCTACGTTAAAGTGTATATTGATGAGGGCGCAACCTGGAATCTTACCGATGGTGAGGATGAAACAAAGGCTGAGGGCAAATCACTGCTGAGAATGGCCAAGAGTGCGGTAGCTCCTGAAACCGGCCTGATTGTTAAGGGCGGTGCAACCGATAAGCAGAGCGGCTTCCTTAATATGGCTAATAGAAGCAAGACTTTGGATATCGCTCATTATAGCGGTTGGGAAACCGTTATCTATAACCATGAGGGTGCAGGCGACAAGGTTACCGACTACAAGGCCGGCAATACTATTATCAGCAAGGCTGACAAGGATTCCGGCGTAATCCTGTCCACCGACAACAGCGGCATTACCATGAATGATAAGAGTGCTGTTGAAGCAACCCTGGCAGCATTGGCACAAAAGGTTACCTACAAGGACCACGCAGTAAACGGCGAAAATCTGACCGGTAAGGTACAGATTGCCGAAGGCCTGACCTCCTCCAGCGCAAGCCGGTATATCGGCAAGCTGCACTGGGATGCAAACGGTGTAGGCCAGTATGATAAGGACAGCGTTAACTGGAAGGAAATTTATAACGGCGATTACGAAACCCTGGTAATGAAGGGCGTAAGAAGCGCTGCCACTACCTCCATGCACAGCTGGCGCGATAACATGCAGGATACCTACACAGGTGCGGACCTGGCGGATGCAGACGGCATCTTCGCTAAGGCACTGGGCGGCAAGACCAGCTCCGATGTTAAGGGGGTTAAAGATGACAACACCTACCGCGGAGTACAGGTTGGCTATGACAAGGCTCTGGCAAACGGCTGGCATGCAGGCGTAGCCTTTGATTACCGTGACGGTGATTCCAACTATCTGTTGGGCGGCAAGGGCGACAACCAGCTTTACAGCCTGGGCGTATACGGCGTGAAGCGCTTTGATGACCAGTCCTACCTGCGCGTAGCAGCCAAAGCGGGCCGTGTTGAAAACGAATACGACGTTTACAACGAAATCCGCACTCTGAAGCTGCATGGTGATTATAAAGCCAACGCATATGGCCTGACCATGGAATACGGCAAGACTTTCGGCACTGAGGCAAGCTACTTCACCCCGAAGGCACAGCTGACCTGGTCTCAGGTAGGCAGCAAGGATTACACTGCCCATACTCCGAACGACAGCATGAGAATTGACCAGGACGCTTACAGCAGCCTGGTAGCACGCTTCGGTGTGGAAGCAGGCGCTAAGAGCGAAAAAGGCCGCGTATACGTTGGCCTGTATGGTGCACATGAATTCAACGGCGACATCAGCGCAAGCTACTTCGCTAAGGACGGCGGCACCAAGCACACCAGCTTCGACGGCAAGGATACCTGGATGGAAATGAGCATTGGCGGCAGCTATGATCTGAGCGACAACTGCCATATCTATGCAGACTTTGCTAAGGACTTTGGCGGAGACTTCGAGCGTAAGTGGAAGGCAAGTGCAGGCCTGCGCTTCGAGTTCTAATCTTTTAACAGATTATTTCCCCTTCTTTTATAAACCGGCTGCGGCGCTATCAAGGCAGCGCTGCGGCAAAAGTAAAAATCATTAGAAAAGCGAAGCAGTTATCCGTTGTAAGGCGGATGGCTGCTTTGCTTTTAAATATAATTAATAGAAGCAGTTTACAGATAATTTGCTTGATGTGTTACTGCGAGTTGATGTTTATGGCGTTATGCTTCTTGCAGTGATTTAATTTACAATATCTTCAAATTTCACTTGACGCAATAGATTGATTATAGTAAACTCTATATGATAAAAAATACCAATAACAGAAAAATGTAAGTAATACACCCCTGAGAAAAAACATTCTTTACAAAAGGAAAAAATTACTACTGCTTTGTTATTAAATTATATAATTATAGACGATCAGGTGAGGATATTTTGCCGGATATCTTCTTAACAGGGAAGTCTGATGTGATTTCGACGCTGTTCCGCAACTGTGAAAGAGAGCTGCTTTGTCGTTAAGCTGTTGCTTAAACCTCTTACCAAGGGATAAAGTGGCAATGATCTTAAGCCAGGGTACTGACTGATTGTACATATTAAGGGTCTACGAGATTAGACGCGCTTAATGAGAGGGGATTTTTTGGCATTTGGATTGCGAAACTTCCTTTCGTTATTAGTGTGTGCTAATCTTTTTTTATTTTTATAGATGAAAAATATTTTTAAGCAATCATATTGCAAGGAGTGAGTGAGAGTATGAGGAGTTATCAACAGAAAAAATGGCAGCTGCTTGCTGCCGGCGTTTTGATGTCAGTATGCACATCATGCTTTACCGTATCACCTGTCTGGGCTGCGGAATACACCAAAGGTCTTACCGGTAATGCTGAAAGTGATATGGCAATTATCGGCGGTGACGGTAATATAGTTGTACAAAACGGCAACACCGTTACCTATGATTTTCAGGGTAAGGACCACACCTTTACCGTAAAAAATAAGGATGCCATTATGACCGATAAGAATAATGATGGCTATGATTACGTTTTGAATAACGTTGACGGTGATGGCAATAAGGGTACGCTGCACTTATACCAGACCAACACCAGAAAAAATGATTTTGCAGGTGTAACCGGCCTAGCAGCAGGCGGCGGTAAGGTTGTAGTAAACAGTAATCTGGATATTACTGCTTATTCTGCCTATGCTTCTGTAGGTGTCGGCGCAGCAGGCGGCACTGAGCTGACTATCAACGGCAACGTGAAGATGCGCAAGGATGATCCCAACAGTCCTTGGGGTATTATTACTAAAAACGTTCACGGCAATATCGGTCCCGGCGGTGTAACCTCTATGGACCCGACGGACGTTAACTATACCGGTGCACGTTGGCAGCCTAGCGCTTTCAGCGTCGGCGGCCTTGATGCCAGCATTACTGTAAACGGTAATGTGGATGTTGCTGTACGCGGTACTGCGGTACAGACGAATACCTATTCAAAAACTGATGACAAAATGCTTGGCTGCAAGCTGTCAACCATCAGTCTGTTGGGCGACTCTATCAAAATCGAAACTCCGTCTGACGAAAGAAATGAAGACGGCAGCTTTAAGGAAGCATATTATGCTATGGCCAGCTACGGCGGTACCATTAACATCAACGTTGTTGATACCAATAACAGCAAGGATAAATATTCTCTTGAAAACGAAAATCTCGTAGCTGCCGAAGGCAAAACAACCAATATTATCGGTAACGTTATCGCTCTGAAGCGTTCTGAGCGTACCGATAAGCCTGACGTATATCAGGATGGCCGTGTTAATATCGGTTTGACCACTAAGGAGTCTACCTGGAAGGGTGTTATTGATAACGCAGGCACCGACCATGCAGGCGAGGTTAATGTTTGGCTGAGCAACGGCGCAGAGTGGACACATGAAGCAACCTCCCGTGTAGACGGTCTGGATTACAGCAACATGCCGGCATACAGTAAGCCGAGCTATGATAATTTTGACGGCGTATCTTATGTTAATAAGCTTGTCGGCGGCCAAAAGTCTGCCAACAGCGGCTTTATTTACCAGAACAGTGATGTAAAGCTGAATATTGCAAATTACAGCGGCTACAATACTATCGTTTATAAGCACAATAATAAAGGCATGGAAAAGGCTGACTTCATAGGCGGTGATGTGACTATTCAGCATGCGAATGCCGGTGCTAATGTTACCATGGCAACCGATAATAAAAATATCGACCTTAAAAACGGTGATGAGGTTGAAGCAGTACTCAATGCTTTGGCAAGCAAGCTGACCTATAGCGGTTATGTGAATAACGAAAGAGATCTTTCCAGTACTGTTATGATTGCTTCCGGCCTGACTGCCTCCGGCATTACTGCCGAAGCTAAGGGTATGATTAAATTTAACGAGAAAACCGGTGAAGGCGGTTACACCAAGCCGCAGGAGGGCGAGCAGAATACTGCGGAAATCACCAGCGGCATGACCGGTACTTCTGCAGACAGCGATTATACCTCTGCAAATATCCGTCAGGAGGACGGCTCCTATAAATTTACTCAATCTACCAAAATTGACGTAGAGAACGGTACTGCTATCGATGCAGCTGCCGACATTACTGTTAAGGCAGCAGATACTGCTTTGACTCTGGATGCTAAACAGGGCATTGTTACCAACGGCAATACTGTAGACATTACTTCCCGCACTTTGCATCTGACCACAAAAGAGGATGCTATCGTTGCTGACGGCGGTAAGGTTATCAGCACGGGTATTACCAATATCAACAAGGATGCTGCCAGCGATAAGCCTGCGGCAGAGAATGCTGTTAAGGCAGCAAACGGCGCTGAGGTTACCTTGGGCAATGGCGTTATCAAGGGCAATATTATCAGTGACGCTTCCGTAGTTAACATCAATAAGGATAACATGGATGCCGACGGCAAATATAAAGAGGGCTCTTTAGAGGGCAATCTTACTGTTGCTAACGGCGGCAAAATCGACCTGACTGTTGCTGATGGCAAATTCCTGGGCAGCATTGTGAAGCCGGGTGCGGCAGCAGCGGCTGTCGGTGACGACGGCACTGTTAACCTGACTGTTGCTGACGGTGCGGTATGGACCGGCGCGCATAAAAATGCCGATGCCGAGCTGAACCTGACTCTTTCCGGCGGTGTATGGAATAATAACGGCACCGACGCAACCTATGTAAACAGCCTGAAGGGCGGCAAGGGTGTTGCTAAGACTATTAAATATATCAATCCGAACGGCGGCAATAACGAGGAAGTAGAAATTCCCGTTAACGGCTTTATCAGCATGGCTCCCGATGCCGGTGCTGTTACCGTAGGCAGCTTCGGCGGTACTCATATCGTAAGCTATGACCATGATAATGCAGGTACCGATGTAAGCGATTACAAGGGCGGCAACTTCACTGTTGAAAAAGCAGATAAGGGTTCTATGCTGATTGCGGCAACAAGCAGCAAGAACATCAAGACTAATGATCAGGACGCTGTAGAAGCAGCCTTCAAAGCATTAAGCCAGAAGATTTACTATGGCAATGCCGGTGTTGACGAAAACCTGACCGGTAAAACTATGATTACCTCCGGCTTAACTGCTTCCAGTATTTCCCGTTGGATCGGCGATATGAAATTTGACAGTGCTAACGGTGGCGTAGGCAGCTTTGTCGGCGGCAGCGGTATCAATATTACCGGCGATTACGAAACCGCACTGATGAAGGGCGCAAGAGCGGCAACCACCAGCGCAATGCTTTCCTGGCGTGATAATGCTGCGAACGTAATTTATCGCGGCGATTTGCTGCGTGCGCATATGGAGAGCGACGGCATATGGGCTAAGACCTACGGTGGCAAGGATACCTACAATGCAAATGCGGTTGATCTGAGCAACAGCTATTGGGGTGCACAGGTTGGCTTTGACCGTATGTATGACCACGGCTGGATTGCAGGCGCTGCTATTGATTATCAGAAGGGCAGCTCCAGCTACAACTATACCGATGACGATTTCGGCAATATCGGCGGCAATACCGGTGACAACAAGCTGTACAGTTTCGGCCTGTATGCTTCCAAGGACCTGGGCGACGGCGCTCATCTGGACTTCGTAGCTAAGGCCGGCAGCGTACGCAACGAGTTCAGCGTACACAACGGCATCGGCACCGAGCTGAACGGTACCTACAGAAACCGCGGCTACAGTGCTACCGCAAGTCTGGCAAAACGTATCGGTACAGATAAGAGCTACCTGGAGCCTCAGGCACAGCTGACCTGGGCACATTTGGGCGGCAGAAACTTTGCTGCCGTAACCGATGGCGGTGAGGTTCTGGATGTTAATCAGGGTAACTACAACAGCTTGGTTGGCCGTCTGGGCTTAGAGCTTGGCAAGACCGGTCGTCTGGGCTCTGTCTATGCACGCTTCGGCCTGGCGCATGAGTTCTCCGGCGATATTACCGGCAGCTACAGCGCAGAGGACGGCGGCAGCAAAACTACCTCTGTAGAAACTAAGGGAACATGGGCTGAAATGAGCCTTGGCACTACCTTGAATATTAAGCCTAACGCAAGCGCATACTTTGATGTATCCCGCAGCTACGGTGCAGATTACGAGCACGACTGGAAGTTCAGCGGCGGCCTGCGCTTTGCACTTGACCGTTTGCCGAAGCATGAGCAGGAAATTGCCGGTCAGGCAGAGGCTGAACAGTTCATCGCAGGTAATGCGGCAGAGGTTCAGAAAAACGTAGCTGCTAACGTAAAAACCGACGCTATGCCGGGTATCGCTGCACAGGAGCAGACTCTTAATGCTCAGCCTGCAGTGCAGGAAGCAGAAGAAACTACTGCTGTTGCAGAGCATTCCGAGCCGAAATATGTTGAAACCGTAACTAGCTACGATGCACCGGAGCCGACCGCAGCAGATTTTGACGAAATGAGCTTTGAGCTGGCACCTATCGTTGTTACCGCTTCCCGCATGGAGGAATCCATCCTGAAGGCTAAGGCAGATATGAGCGTTGTTGGCCGTGAAGAAATCGAGCAGATGCACATGGACAACGTGGAAGAGGTTCTGCGTACCGTTCCAGGCGTCCAGTTCCTGGATTACGGCTCCAACGGCTTGAATGCCAACATGAGCGGTATCCGTATCAACGGCAGCAAGGACGTTGTTATCCTGGTTGACGGCGTGCGTGTTAACGACTTCAAGGGCGCAGGCAGCAGCGGTTATATGTTTGCCGCACTCATGAACAATATGGATAACATCGAGCGCGTCGAGGTAATGCGCGGCAGTGCTGCTACCATGTACGGCAGCGGTGCCAAGGGCGGTGTTATCAACATCATCACCAGAAGACCTGAAGGTGCAAAAACCGTTATTGATATTGCCAAGGGCAGCTTCGGCAAGGAAGCCTATAAATTCAATACTCAGGCTGCCAAAGACAAGGTAAGCTACAATATTTACCATGACAGAACCATTTCCGGCACCAGCAAGGACGGCAGCGGTAAGGAATGGCCGGGTCAGAGCAATACCAAGAGCAGCGGTGCTAAGTTTGAGTATAAATTCAACGATGCCAATAAGCTGACCTTGAACTATGAAACCATCGGCTCCAACTTCAGCGGTACCGACCTGGTATACGGCGGTCATTATGTAGGCATGTACGACAGCAATAGCGTAACTCTGAAGCATGATTGGCAGATTAACGATCAGTGGAGCAATTCTCTGATGTATCGTGCAACCAAAGAAAAATCCTCATGGGATAAGCCGGGCAGAGAGGATACTGATATTTCCGAGCCAATTATAAGCAATCTGGAATACAAGCTGTACAGCGACAACTTCAAATATCAGACCGACAGATATACTATGGTCGGCGGTATCGAATACAGCAAGGGCAAGGATAATACTAACCACAAGGAAACCAGCAATACTTCTCTGTTCCTGCAGGGTGATTGGGAGCTTGTGCCGCATGTAACCTTATCCGGCGGTATTCGTCACGACAGACCTGACAGCTATGAATGCCATAACTCCATCAGCTATAAGCTGGGTTGGGATATTACCGAGAAGGATACCTTGTATGCAGGCCGCAGCGATTACTACATTCTGCCGAGCCTGACACAGCTGTATGACCATAAATACGGTAATGCAGACCTGCGTGCTTCCGAAGGCCGTACAACCTCTATCGGTTACAACCACGAATTTACACCTGATAATTACATGATGCTGAGCTGGTTCGAAACCAAGTCCGGTGTTGGCATGACTATGAACAGCACCACCGACAAGGACGATCCTAACTATGGCCAGTATCAGAACAGCATAGGCGGTATTTCCCGCGGCTGGAACGCACAGTACAATGCTCGTCTGAGCGATGCTGTAACTGTTAAGCTGGGCTGGGCACATCTGTTCTATGATGAAAAGGACAGCTTTACTCAGGGCTATGCACCTAAGGACAAAGCAACCTTCGGTGTATACTATGACAAGGATAAATTCAGTGCTGCCTTCGACGGCTTCTACTTCATCCGTGATAAACGCGGCATGAAGGAAGGCGTTAAGGGCTGGCCTTCCGATAAGTATGGCGTTTACAACCTTGCTCTTAATTACACAGCTGATAAGCAGACTAAGTTCTACGTTAAAGTAGACAACATCTTCAACAAGCTGTGGGCTGAGCACACAAACGTTATCTGGAGCGGCGGTGCCGACAGCTGGTATGCTATGCCGGGCAGAAGCTTTATCGTTGGCATGCAGTACACCTTCTAAGCTGAGTATTAATCATGTTATATACGGAGCAGTAACTTCTGCTCCGTAGTATATAAAAAACTTTTTTGATGAATGTAAAGGAGATTTTATCATGGCAAAAGCTGCTAAAGAAGAAACTAAAGTAACCGAAATGGAAAACAAAATCGAGAAGATGACTCAGTTCCTGGCTGACAATAAAATCGAATGCTTCGATATCCAAAAGCTGGAGGACGAGCACCATACCACTATCTTCCGCAGCCGCATGGAAGTTAAGGGTCAGCTGCTGCCGATGGCTCTGCTGATGGATGACAGCGTTTATATGCTGCTGCAGGTGCAAATCGCTCCGCAGGTAATCGATGAAGAAAAGCTGAAAGCACTTGCCGGTGCTATCAACAACATGAACAACAATGTTCGTCCGTTCAAATTCACCGTTTCCGAGAGAGGCGACTTCATGCTGAACGCATGCATTACCGCCGAAAACACCACCTTCAACCCGGCTTTGGTAAACGCTATCATGGGTGAAGCAGTTAAATTTATGGAAGCACAATACGGCAACATTATGGAAGCCGTTTGGGCTAAATAAGGAGAGTGGCAGAAATGAAAAAGAAACTTATGACTTTGCTGATGAGTGCTGTTATGGCTTTGGGTATCAGTGCCAGTGCGTTTGCCGCACCTGTAGGTGTTGTTAATGTTAATGCCGTTCTGAACAGCTATCCGGGAATTACCGAGATTGCCAAATCCGTAGCACAGGAAAAAACTCGCCTGCAGGAAGAGTTCAATAAGCAATCTGCTAACATGAGCGATGCTGATAAGCAGGCTCTGGCTGAAAAGCTGAGCAAGCAGCTGGCAGATTTTGAACAGAAGAAGATGGCTCCTGTACAAAGAAAAATCAACAAAACTATTCTTGACGTAGCTAAAGCAAACAATATTGACAGTGTTGTAAATATGAATGCTATGGTAGCAGGCGGCAAGGATCTTACCGACGAGGTTATCAAAGCGCTGAAATGAACGCAGCATGTTTATGATAAGCTGAATAATTTTGTTATGAAATCGCAGGCTGCGCTGATGAGAAGCAGCCTGGCCGGTTTCTATATAAACTGCGCGGAGAATGACTTTGCGCAGAGGGGTTAGCAGAAGCAGTGGTTGTTTCTGCTTTTTCCTGATTTTTTGATAAGGAGGACTATATGCTGAAGCTTAGTCAAAAGAAGAGAAAAGCTCTTTTAGCACTGGCCGTTGCCGCAGCTGTTTTAGGTGCTAATAATGCATTTGCAGCAAGCGTGCATGACAAGGCTATTACTGAAAGTAACCAATATGGCAGCGCTGTGCGTACATATTGGAAAGAAGCAGGTGTGTATAATGCCAAAACACACACCTACACCTTTAATGAGGATGTAACCTTAAAGCCTAATGCATCGGACCAGGATTTTAACCATTGGACACCGATGTTTGGCGGTATCTATATAGCCGGAAACAAACCGGTTACCATTGATATGCAAGGCCATCGTCTTGATCTGGCACTGAATGTCGACCAACCTAAAGGAGTTAATAACGTAAGGGCTGTAAGTCCGAACGCTATTCATGTTAGCTCTGCCGATCTGGTAATCAACAACGTTAAGGGTATGGAGCTTTCTGCTAAAGGCAGCTTTTTGAGTGCAGGCAAGCTGCGCGGTATTTACGTTGCAGGTACTAACCAGGAGGGTGCCTACGGCGACGGCAAGGGACTTGCCAGCCTGACCATCAATAATGCCGACGGTTGGGAAAATGCTGTAAAATTCCATTCCAGCCAGCCTCAGGTTGAAAACGCTATTGAGGTATGGAAAAATACCGGCAGTGCCGACCTGAAGATTTCCGGTATGGTTGACCTGTATGTAGGCAATGACAGCGATGTTATTACCGTAAGAGGCGGTAACTCTGCCTACAATATCGATAAGGCGCCTACCGCTTATATCGGCGGCGGCGCAATTAAGGCGGCTATGGGACGTGCTGCTGTTGTCAGCGGCGGCGAGCTGTCTATCAATTCTAAGCTGCAGGACGGCGCCATTGTTGCGGCAGAAGGCAGCCGTGATGTACAGGTTGAAGGCAACATCCTGGTTAAGGATCAGCAAAAGGATCAGGGCATTCTGACCTTGGGCATGAATACCGACAAATCCTATTTCAAAGGTACCATTTTCAATGATAACGGTGCCGGTGAAGTATATATGCTGCTTGCCAACGGTGCGCAATGGACCAATGAAAGAAAAGGCGATTATAATTATCATAACAGCAGCCTGAACCAGCTTGTCGGCGGTGAAGCTGATGCCAAAGCAGGCAATATCTTCCAAAAGGACAGCGGCAGCCTGACTATTGATAAATACAGCGGTAACACCAACATCTTCTACGCACATGAGGGCAATGGCGAAGCAGCTGAAAACTACACAGCAGGCAACACTGTTATCAAGAGTGCGGCAAAAGGCTCCGTAGTATCCATGATTACCGATAACACCGGCGTTTCTATGGACAACAAGGACAGCGTAGCCAACGTACTGAACGCATTAGCAGGCAAGCTGACCTACAGCAATTATGTAAACGGCGAGAATAATCTGACCAGTTATGTGAAGATTGCCGACGGCCTGACTGCTTCCTCCGCAGCACTGAAGAGCGGCGACATAACCTTCAATAAGGAAGACGGCAAAGGCTCTTACTCTGCCGGTGCGGTTAAACCCGAAGCTCCGGCTGTAAAAGAATATACCAAAACTCTTACCGGTTTTGACCTTATTGATGAAGCGTATGCGGATGTATTCAAGGACGGAGTATATAAATTTACCGAGGACAGCAAAATTACCAACCAATATGGTATGGATATTATTGAGAATGCCCAAATTGATGCAACAGGCAAAACTCTGACCTTGGTTGTCAATAATCCGGCAGATCAGGGCGCAGGCATCAAGGTTAACCCCAGTTACTCTTTGAATATTAAGGCTGATACCGTAAAAATGGAGCTTACCGGTGAAGATATTTCTTCTGATGGCCTGAAGGGTGTTAATATTGCTAAAGCAGGTGCCAAGCTGACTATTGATGGAAAGCTGGATATTACTGCTAACGGCGATAACAATACTATTGGTGTTTATAATCAGGGCGACGTTGTTGTTAATGGCGATGTAAAGCTGGACATTGAAGGTAATAACGGCGGCTATCAATACTATGGTGCAACTGGCCTGTATGCAACCAGCGCGATGGGTGACAGCAAGGGCGGTACAATTACCGTTAACGGTGATGTAGACTTCCAAGGCAATGCTAACGGTCTTTGGGCAAATGCCGGCGGTGCCGTTGTAAACGTTAATGGCGGCGGCAGCATTGTTGTAAAAGAAGGCCAAGACATGGGTTATGCTGCTATTAAAGCAGAAAACGGCACTGTCAACATGAACGTTCTTAAAGATGAGGCTGGCAATGTTACCGGTGCAGCTGACAATGCTGTAACCATTAAAGGTAACTTGAGCCTGGATACCGGTGCGGTAAATTCTGCTGATGTTCACGGTACCAAGAGCGAAATCAATCTGGGCCTGTCAACAGCTGAATCCAGCCTGACCGGTGTTGTTCAAAACAGCTTCGGTGACGGCGTAGCTCAAGGTGACTTAACCTTTACCGGTGCGGCAAACCTGTGGCTGCAAAACGGCGCAACCTGGAATAACGAGGTTGTTGACAAGATTATTAAGAATCCTAAGGTCGGCGAAAAATGGGCAGGCAGCCATGTAGCAAAACTGGTTGGCGGTGAGAGCGAAGCAAAAGCAGGCAACATCTTCCAAAAGGACAGCAATAACCTGACTATTGATAACTACAGCGGTAACACCAACATCTTCTACGCACATACTGGCAATGGTGAAGCAGCAAGCAATTATGCAGCAGGCGACACCGTTATCAAGCATGCAGAGAAGGATTCCGTTGTTTCCCTGATTACCGATAACACCGGTGTTGCAATGGATAACAAGGACAGCGTAGCCAACGTACTTAACGCACTGGCAGGCAAGCTGACCTACAGCAACTACGTAAACGGCGAAAGCAACCTGACCGGTTATGTGAAGATTGCCGACGGCCTGACTGCTTCCTCTGCAGCACTGAAGACCGGTGACATTACCTTCAGCAAAGAGGACGGCAAAGGCAGCTATCCTACCGAAACTCCTGTTGTTCCGCCTAAGACAGAGTTTACTACTGCTCTGACCGGTGACGCTGCAACTGATACCGAATATGTAGGCAACATTCAGGACGGCAAGTATGTATTCGGTGCTAACACTACGATTAACGCTGCAGCTAAAAATGCTGTAGATGTAAAAGCACCGCTGACCATTGATGCAGGCAACAACCAGCTGGTATTGATGGCTAAACAAGGTGACTATATTAGTGCTGTGCCTCTGTTCAAGCAAGCAGTTGAAGGCACAACCTCCATCAAGGCTGACAAGCTGGTAATCAAGAACTGTACGAATGACTTCAAAGAACGTTCCGGTATGGAAGTAACTAAGGGTAATGTTGATATCAATGCTGATGTTGACATGAAGCTTTCTTCTATGTCTAATGCTTATGGCATTTATGTAAAAGCTAACGGCAGCAGCGTTGCTATCCATGGTGATTTAAACTTAGCTGATAGTGAACAGTTTGACAGCATCAACGGCTTGTATGTAGAAAATGCCGTTGATTATGGTGCCAAAACTTCTGCTATTACTGTAGACGGCAAGGCTGACATCAACCTTCATAACGGTAATGCGATTACTGCTATCAGAAACGGCTCTACTGTTTCTGTCGGCGGTGGCAATATTAAAATTGTGAAGAACAACAGCAAGGAATTCTACGCTCTGCAATCTGATGGCGGCGTTGTGAATGTCAACATGAATGCAGATAAGAATGCAGCAGGCACTGCTACTACCGTAATTGAAGGCAACATCAGTGCTTATGGAGAAAAAGCTAATAAAGCTTTCGATATGGATGTTACCGACAGTATTATCAATATCGGTTTGGCTGACAAGCAATCTTCCTGGACAGGTACAGCTTTTGCAAAGGATCTTGGTACCAGCGGCTTCCCGTTCAAGGGTATCGTTAATCTGTATCTTGCTAACGGCGCAACCTGGAACAATGAGGCATGGGGCAAAACCAATGCAGCATTTGAAGGCAGCCATGTAGCTAAGCTGGCAGGCGGTGCAAGCGAAGCTGCTGCAGGCAACATCTTCCAGAAGGACAGCAATAACCTGACTATTGATAACTATAGCGGCAACACCAACATCTTCTATGCACATACCGGCAATGGTGAAAACGCAAGCAACTACGCAGCAGGCGACACCATTATCAAGAGTGCGGCAGCAGGCTCCGCAGTTAGCCTGATTACCGACAGCACCGGCATTGCTATGGAAAATGATGCCAGCGTAGCTAACGTATTGAACGCACTGGCAGGCAAGCTGACCTACAGCAATTTTGCAAGCGGCGAAAACAACCTGAACGGTTCTGTTAAGATTGCTGACGGCCTGACCTCCAGCAGCCAGACCTTGAAGGTTGATACCATTAAATTCAATAAGGATACCGGTAAGGGCTACACCAAAGAAGAAACTGTAAATCCGGGCGGTGGTGAAAAGACTACCTTTACCGATGCTATTACCGGTGAAAAGCAGGGCGTATTCAGCGCAGTACAGCAGGAGGACCTGTCCTATGTATTTGCTGAGGACGCAAGCATTAATATCAACCAGATGACTCATAAGGAAAAGGATCCGGATTGGGAAGGCTCCTTCATCATCAGCGGTGCGGCTGTACAGAACGCTGCAGGCGTTGAAAATCTGGTAATCAAGGCTGATGACAAGACTCTGAAGCTGAACGTAGCTCTGGACGACAAGACTGTTCCGCCTGATAAAAACGCAGGTATTCTGAACAACAGAATTCCGCTGCGCGGCATTGACAACAGCATTGCAGGCAGCACAACAAGCATTACTGCAGGCACTCTGGATATCAACATTGATAATACCTACAGCCGTAAGACCAGCAGCGGCAACCCACTGATCGGCGAAGGCAGCGCAATCGGCATTTATGCTAAGAGCGCAGGCGAGAAGGCTGTTGTAGAGGTTACCGGCAATACCGCTATTAAGGCTCACGGCTATAACAATGTTTACGGCGTTAACGCTAACGGCAATGCCGAAATTAAGCTGCACGGCGATCTGACCATGGCTAAGGACGGAGAAGAGTGGGCTCTTGATAACGTTATCAAAGGTCAGAACACTACTACCTTGGGCGAATCCTCCTGGAGAAATATTGCCGGCATCAACGCTAACGGCGCAGGTGCAAGCGTAACCGTTGACGGCAAGACTACTATCGCAGCTCATGGCTCCGGTGTAGTAGCAGCAGACGGTGCAACTGTTAACCTGGGCGCTGCCGATATCGAGGTTAAGAACAACAGCGACGAGGCAGGCTATGGCTTCCATGCTTTGGGCGCAGCTCTGGGTACCGTTAATGTTGGCGGCGAGGGCAAGACCGTTACCGTTAAGGGTAATGCAGGTCTCTTCGGCAAACAAGGCCAGAAATTTGCGAGCGACAGCAAGGAATCTGTTATCAACCTGAAGCTGACCACCGAGGATTCCGCATGGACCGGCGTTGCATACAAACATTTCGATGCAGAAAAAGATGCAGGTCTGAGCGGTTCCATGAACCTGACTCTGGCAAACGGTGCTTCCTGGAATAACGAGAAGTATGGTTATGTATACGGCGATTCCGAATGGGAGAAATATAAATTCACCGGCAGTGAAATCGCTGACTTCGTTGGCGGTGCAAGCGAAGCTAAAGCAGGCAACATCTTCCAAAAGGATGCGAACAGCCTGACCATCGACAACTATAGCGGCAACACCAACATCTTCTACGCACACACCGGCAACGGTGAAGCAGCTGACAACTACGCAGCAGGCAACACTGTTATCAAGCATGCGGCAACAGGCTCTGTAGTATCCATGATTACCGACAACACCGGTATTGCAATGGACAACCAAGCCAGCGTTAACAACGTACTGAACGCACTGGCAGGCAAGCTGACATACAGCAACTTCGTAAACGGTGAGAAGAACCTGACCGGTTTCGTGAAGATTGCCGACGGCCTGACTGCTTCTTCCGCAGCACTGAAGACCGGCGATATCACCTTCAATGAAGCAGATGGTAAGGGCGGCTTCGTATCCGCTCCTGTAATTCCGGACCATCAGGTAACGACCTCCTTCACCACCACTCTGACCGGTGACAAGGAGCAAGACGAAGAATACCTGATGGGCGGCGTAATCGCTGAGGACGGTACTTATAAATTTACCGAAGCAAGCGATATTACAGCAGTAAGTGCAATTGAAACCGCAAAAGACCTGAAGATTGATGCAACCGGCAAGACTCTGACCGTGAATACCGCAGGTACCGACAGCGCAGCGATTAAGATTCTTAATGATGGCGGCTCCAAGGTTGATATTAAGGCTGACAAGCTGGTTATCAAATCCAGCTCTGAATACGCAGGCAAAAACTCCGGCATTTATGCAGGTGACTGGAATACTACCAGAAAGAATGTTAACATTACAGCTGATGTAGATATTACCTCAACCAATACCGTAGGCAACAACAACTATGTATATGGTGTTCTGGCATCTAAAGCAGATATCACTGTAAACGGCAACCTGAAGGCTAATATCGACGGCGGCAAGGGTGGCTATGACCATACATCTGTTTCCGCACTTATTGCACAAGGCAGTTCCTACAGAAAATATGCAAGCACGATTACCGTTAACGGTGATGTAGATATTACTGCAAACGGTAACGGTCTGCATGCTAACAATAACGGCGCTGTTGTAACCGTAAACGGCGGCGGTGCGATTACCATTAACGACAGCAGTGCTAAGGGCGGTTATGCAGCATTGCGTGCAGGCAACGGTACCGTTAACATGAACGTTGCTCTGGAAAACGGCAAAGCAACCGGCGGCCTGGGCAAGGACGTTGCGATTAAGGGCAACCTGGCAGCAGTTAAAGCCGGTGACCAAACAGCATCTGTTATCAACCTGGCACTGGATACCGCTAAATCCTCCTTGGAGGGTGTATCCTACATGACCGAGGGCAACGGCCAGATTAACCTGTGGCTGCAAAACGGTGCAAGCTGGACCAACGAAGTACACGGTTCTGCCGAAAAGGATTGGAAGGGCAATTCCTTGTTCAACGGCAGCCATGTAACCAACTTTGCAGGCGGTGCAAGCGATGCTAAAGCAGGCAACATCTTCCAGAAGGATGCCAACAGCCTGACTATCGACAACTACAGCGGCAACACTAACATCTTCTACGCACATACCGGCAACGGCGAAGCAGCTGAAAACTACGCAGCAGGCGACACTGTTATCAAGCATGCGGCAGAAGGCTCTGTAGTATCCATGATTACCGATAACAGCGGCATTGAAATGGATAACGCATACAGCGTAGCTAACGTACTGAATGCTTTGGCAGGCAAGCTGACCTACAGCAACTTCGTAAACGGTGAGAAGAACCTGACCGGTTATGTGAAGATTGCCGACGGCCTGACTGCAAGCAGCAAGGCTATGCAGACCGGCGATATCTCCTTCAGCGCCGAAGACGGTAAAGGCAGCCTGAAGGATGGTTCTCTGAAGCCGGGCTTTACCTATCCGGAAACTCAAAAACCGGGCAGCAATGTAATCAACCAAGGCATTACCGGTAACGCTAAGGATGATTACCAGCTGAAGATGGACGGCATCCTGAAGGAAGACGGCTCTTATGTATTCACTCAGAATCCGACAAAGATTGAGGTTAAAGAAGGCGCAGCAGTAGGTGCAACCGATAAAGACATCGTAATCGACACCACCAAGGCTAAGCTGGAGCTGAAGGGCGAAACCGGCATCAATGCTGAAGGCGCAAACGTTACTGTTAATGGTAACACCAGCATCAGCGGTGCAACCGGCATCAATGCAGCAAACGGCAATGTAACCCTGAACGGCAGCACTGTTATCAGCGGCACCGATGCGGCAATCAACGCAGGTGCAGATGCTAACGTAGTTGTTAACGGCAACAACAGCGCACTGACTGTTAACGGCAGCATCAATGCTGACGGCGGCAACATTACCGTAGACAGCGGCAAAGCAACCGGCACTATTAAAGGCGATATCAATGCAGCAAACGGCGGCAGCGTAGTAATCAACCTGACCGAAAAGGGCTCCACGCTGACCGGCGGCTACAATGTAGACGGCGACAGCAGCATTGCTCTGGGGCTGGCAAACGGTGCAACCTGGAAGCTGACTGACGGCGAAGAAGCTGCAGGCATGTCCCTGCTGAGAATGGCTAAGGGTGCAGCTGATGCAGGCCTGACCATCAACGGCGGCAAGACCGAGGCTGAAAAAGGCTTCCTTGACATGACCGAGAGAACCAAAACTCTGGACATCGCTCATTACAGCGGTTGGGAAACCGTTATCTATGACCATGAGGGTAAAGGTGACAAGGTTGAGGACTACAAGTCCGGCGATACCGTTATTGCTAAGGCTGACAAGGGCTCCGGCGTAATTCTGTCCACCGACGGCAGCGGCATTACCATGACCGATAAGAAAGCTGTTGAAGCAACCTTGAAGGCATTGGCACAGAAGGTTACCTATAAAGATCATGCCGCAAACGGCGAAAATCTGAGCGGTAAGGTACAGATTGCCGAAGGACTGACCTCCTCCAGCGTAAGCAAGAACCTGGGCACCATCCACTGGGATGAAAACGGCAAGGGCCAATATGATCTGGACAGTGTAAACTGGAATCAGATCATCGAAGGCGATTATGAAACCTTTGTTATGAAGGGCGTAAGAAGCGCAGCAACCACCTCTCTGCATACCTGGCGCGACAACATGCAGGATACCTACACCGGTGCAGACATGGCTGATGAAGACGGCATGTTCGCAAAAGCACTGGGCGGAAAGACCAGCTCCGACGTTCAGGGCCTGAAGGACAGCAACACCTACTACGGTGTACAGGTTGGCTACGACAAGGCTGCAGCAAACGGCTGGCACACCGGCGTGGCATTCGACTACCGCAACGGCGATTCCAACTATCTGCTGGGCGGCAAGGGTGACAACCAGATGTACAGCCTGGGCGTATACGGCGTGAAGAACTTCGAAAACGATGCCTTCTTCCGCGTTGCAGCGAAGGTTGGCCGTGTTGAGAACGAATATGACGTATACAACGAAATCCGCAGCCTGAAGCTGAACGGCGATTACAAAGCCAATGCTTACGGCCTGACCATGGAATACGGCAAGACCTTCGGTGATGAGGAAGCATACTTCACTCCGAAAGCACAGCTGACCTGGTCTCAGGTAGGCGCTAAGGACTACACTGCGCATACCGACAAGGCAACCATGCAGATTTCTCAGGACAGCTACAGCAGCTTCGTTGGCAGACTGGGCTTTGAAGCAGGCGTGAAGAGCGAAAAAGGCCGCGTATATGCAGGCCTGTTCGCAGCACACGAGTTTAACGGCGACATCAGCGCAAGCTACTTTGCAAACGATGGCGACAGAAAACACACCAGCTTCGACGGTGAAGAAACCTGGATGGAAATGAAGCTCGGCGGAACTTATGACTTCAGCAATAATGCACATCTGTATGCAGATATTGCTAAGGACTTCAACGGCAACTTCGAACGCAAGTGGAAGATGAACGTTGGTCTCCGTTTCGAGTTCTAAGATAATTATTTCAGCTCTCTCATATTTTTCATACTCAGCTGCGGCGCTGTACTTGCAGCGCTGCAGCAACCTCAAAAAACTTATAAACGACAATATACGTGCTGCATATCTGCTGTAAGGCGGATATGCAGCACATTTTTTTGAGAGCTTCTTATATTTGTATTATCGGTGATTTCTGCGGATTTTCTGATTCGAGCCGATGTTTATACTGATTTCTTGCTTGCTATGCTGTAATGCAAATAAATTTGACTGCTACTTGACGTTTAATAACACATGTGGTAGACTCTAAGTGATATATATTTTCGATAAAAGAGAAAATATAATTAATGCACCCTGATTAAAATACAAATGACTAAAAGAGAAGCTGATGCTACTTTTGCGTCGTTAAATTTAATACAAACAATTAGGTGAAGATATTCTTGCCGGATATCTTCTTTGCAGGGAAGTCCAATGAAATTTTGGCGCTGGTCCGCAACTGTGAAAGGGAGCTGTTTCATCGTTGAGCTTTAGCTTAAACCTCTTACCAAGGGATGAAATGGTAATGATCTTAAGTCAGGGTACTGACTAATTGATATTTAGTAAAGATCTGCGAGAATGGATTTTATTAACTTGACGGTAGTAGTATGTCTATTACACGATGAGAGTCCATTTTTGCTTGATCTGCTGTTATAAGTTTTCAAGATAGCACAGTTTAAGCCTTGTTAAGCTGTGCTATTTATTTTTTTGAGTTGTTATGAGTGTATTAAAGGAGGCAAAGTATGGAAAAATTTCCGAAAAAATCATGGAGAACCAAGCTGGCGCTGGCAGTAACTGCCGGCATTCTTGCTGCAGGCTATGTTCCGCAGACATTTGCTGCTTCATATAGCGGCAATAACAACACTATCTGGGGTATGCAGTCTGAAGACAGCAAGACCTTCGGTTCTAATATGTCTGTTGCCGCAGACGGTTCTCTCGTATTCGATTTTGGCGAAGCAGTTACCTTTGAAAATTCTAATGTAGCTTCTCCGAAATCCCTGGTTAAGAATGGCAACGTTCCTGGTGCCGTAGTCATTAAAAGTGATTTTACCGGCATTATGCACAGCAAGGATTATTCTGCTATGGCTATTCAGGCAGGCTGGCTGGAAGGCAACTTTGATGAGGCTGTAGACAAAAGAGGCTCTGTAACCTTTGACGGTAATGTTACTCTGCGTGATAAAAACGTTAAAGGCGAATGGGGCGTAACCTCCGGTGACCTTCACGGCGGTTTCCTGACCTATAAAGGCGCACGTTGGCAGCCTGTCGGCATCCGTGCAGGCCTGTGCGGTGACGTTATTATCAACGGTAATCTTGATATGGCCGTAAAGGGCAGCGCTCTGGTTACCGACCCGTACTATAAAGCTTTAAAAACAACCGGCAGCAAAGAATATGCCGACGATTTTAAAACTTCTACCATTACCACGAACGGTGATGTAAATATTGAAACGCCGGAGGATGATACCGAGGCATTTTACAGCATTGCCAACTACGGCGGTACTATCAATGTCAATGCCGATGCCACTGCAGCCAGAGATAAAACCGTTGTTATCAAGGGTAATGTACTGACTATGCGTGATGGTGACGGCCGCGGCGAACCATACTTTTATCGCACAGGCCAGACAAATATCGGCCTGACCAATGATAAATCTTCCTGGACCGGCGTTGTTGACAATACCGGTATCAAACAGACCGGCGAGGTTAACCTGTGGCTGCAGAATAACGCAGTATGGAACCACAAGTCCCTCTCCCTGACCAACGGCATCAGCCTGGGCGAGCTGCCTGCACTTTCCGCACCGCAGTATGACAAATATGACGGTATTACCCATATCAACAAGCTCAGCGGCGGCAGCAGCGAAGCTAATGCAGGCCTGATTTTCCAGGATAATAAAGCAAATATTGATATCAATAATTACAGTGGTCATACTACTGTATTCTATAAACATGACAATGATGGCTCTGCTTCCGCAGATTATACTGCCGGTGATGTCATCATCCGCAATGCGGAAAAGGATTCTGCTATCAACATGGTAACCGACAGCAGCAAAATAGATACCAAAGACAGCGCAAAACTGAACAGTGTTCTGAATGCACTGGCAGGCAAGCTGACTTACGCGGATTATGCAAATAATCCGGAAAACCTGCTTGGTACCGTAAAAATTGCCGGCGGTCTGACCAATGACAGCGTAACCATTAAGAGCGGCAAGATTCAGTTTGCCGATAACGGCAAGGGTTCCTATAGCAAACCCGCTGCTACCAAATTTACCACTACACTTACCGGTGATGCAGACGCTGATGAGGAATATGCAAAGGCAGATATAATCCAAGGCGACGGCAGCTATAAATTTGCCAATGACAGCAGCATTACTGCAGTTAACGGCATTGATACCGCAAAGGACCTGAAGATTGATGCAGCAGGCAAAACTTTGACTGTAACTACAGCAGGTACCGACAGCGCAGCAATCAAGATTTTCAATAACGGTGGCTCCAAGCTTGAGCTTACCGCTGATAAGCTGGTAATCAATTCCAGCGCTGATTATGCAGGTAAAAATGCCGGCATTATGGCAGGTGACTGGAATACTACCAAAAAGAACGTTACTGTTAACGGTGCTGTAGATATTACCGCAACCAATACCGTAGGCAACAATAACTATGTATATGGTGTTCTGGCATCTAATGCGGATGTAACCGTAAACGGCAACCTGAAGGCTGATATTGACGGCGGCAGAGGTGGCTATGACCATACCTCCGACTCCGCAGTTATGGCTCAGGGCAGCTCCTACAGAAAAACCAGCAGCACTGTTACTGTTAACGGCGATGTAGATATTACCGCCAACGGCAACGGCCTGCATACCAATGGCAACGGCTCAGTTATTACCGTAAACGGCGGCGGTGCGATTACTGTTAATGACAGCAGCACTAAGGGTGGCTATGCTGCATTGCGTGCTGGCAACGGCACAATCAATATGAACGTTGCTCTGGCAAACGGCAAAGCAACCGGCGGCCTGGGCCATGACGTTGCAATTAAAGGCAACCTGGCAGCAATTAAAGCCGGCGATACTACCGCATCTGTTATCAACGTAGCTCTGGATACGGATAAATCCGCTCTGGAGGGTGTAACCTATATGACCAGCGGCAACGGCCAGATTAACATGTGGCTGCAGAACGGTGCAAGCTGGAACAACGAAGTGCACGGTTCCACCGAAAAGGATTGGAAGGGCAATTCCTTATTTAACGGCAGCCAGGTAACTAGCTTTGCAGGCGGTGCGACTGCAGCAGCTGCGGGCAATATCTATCAAAAGGACAGCAACGCGCTGACCATTGATAATTACAGCGGCAACACCAACATCTTCTATGAACATACAGGTGACGGCGTAACCTTCAACGCAGGCGATACTATTATCAAGCATGCGGAAAAGGATTCCGTAGTAAACCTGATTACCAGCAGCAAGGGCCTGAGCATCAATGCGGAAACTATCAACGATACTTTGAGCGCTCTGGCAGGCAAGCTGACTTATACCAACTATAAAGACGGCGAGAGAAACCTTGACGGCAAGGTGAAGATTGCCGGCGGCCTGACCAGCGACAGCCTGACTGTAGCTGCAGGTGACATTCTCTTTGGCAGCGCTGACGGCAAGGGTACCGGCGTAACCAATCTTAATGTTCAGGCTCCCGACCATCAGGTTGCAACCAGCTTCAACAGCACTCTGACCGGTGATACCGAGGCTGACCTGGAATATGTATTGGGCGGCGCAGTTAAGGACGGCAGCTATAAATTTACCGAAAATACCACTATCAATGTAAACGGCAAGGATGCCAGAGGTATGGATTTTGCCGATGGTACTGTTGTTGATGCAAGCGGTAAAACCTTGAACATCAACGTAACCGACGGCACAAGACTGAATGCAGGTATTTCCCAAATCACAAATGCTGACAGCCATGTGAAGGCCAACAAGATTGTTATTAAGCTGGACAGCAAGGATGCAAGCGGTACAACACATGCAATTCACCAGGATAAAGGCAACCTGACCATTGACGGTGATGTAGATATTGATATTACAGGCCAAAGACATACCGTAGGCGTATACAGCCATGCAGGAAGCACCACCATCAACGGCAACGTAAAGGTAGTGCTGGACGGTAACCACGGCGGCTTTGCCGAATACGGCGCTGCAGGCATTTATGCACACGCAGGCTACGGCGGTGCAGTTGGCGGCACCGTTAACGTAAACGGTAATGTAGATATCTCCGGCGTAGGCAACGGCCTGTTTGCTAACATCGGCGGCGGCACCATTAACGTTAACGGCGGCAAAATTAATATTGTGGACGATAATACCGACACCGGCTACAGCGCAATTTATTCTACCTGCGGTGCTATCAATGTGAACACCGTTAAGGATGAAAATGGCAATGTAATCGGCGCAGGCAATAACAAGGTTGATATTACCGGTAACGTGGTAGTATCCGTAGGCGCAGTAAACTATGTTGACTGCTATGAATATTCTCTGGTAAACCTGGGCCTGACCACTAAAGATTCCAAACTGACCGGTGTTATTTATAACGAATTCCCTGAAGGCGGCAAGACAGCTTCTCAGGGTGGCAACAAGAAGCTGTTTACCGGCGCAGCAAATCTGTGGCTGCAGAACGGTGCAACCTGGACCAACGAGCAGCAGGGTACTCTGGCCAACGTATATCAGGGTGAAAAGTTCACTGGCAGCCATGTTGCTAAGCTGACCGGCGGTGCAACCGCAGAAGCTGCGGGCAACATCTACCAGAAGGAAAGCGGTGCGCTGACCATTGATAATTACAGCGGCAACACCAATATCTTCTACGAGCATGCAGGCGACGGCGTAACCTTCAATGCAGGCGATACCGTTATCAAACATGCGGAAAAGGGCTCTGCTGTTAACCTGATTACCAGCAACAAAGGCCTGAGCATTAATGCAGAAACTATCAACGATACTCTGAACGCATTGGCAGGCAAGCTGACCTATACTAACTATGCAAAGGGCGAGAGAAACCTTGACGGTAAAGTGAAGATTGCCGGTGGTCTGACCAGCGACAGCGTAACCATGGCCGTAGGCGACATCCTCTTCAACGAGGCTGACGGCAAGGGCAGCGGTGCTCAGCATATTACCGTTCCGAGCGCTCCGGAGAAGCAGGTTTCCACCAGCTTCAACACCACCCTGACCGGTGATAAGGACAAGGATCTGGAATATGTACTGGGCGGCGTAATTAAGGACGGCAGCTATAAATTTACCGAAGCAACCTCCATCAACGTAAGCGGTGAAGGTGCTAAGGGCATGAATCTTGTTAAAGGCACAACCATTGATGCAAGCGGCAAAACCCTGACTGTCAACGTAACCGATGCCAGCAAGGGTAATGCAGGCATTGCGCAGGACGTAGATGCAAACAGCACCGTGAAGGCTGACAAGCTGGTTATTAAGCTCGATAGCACAAAGAGCGGCCAGGGTGCCCAGGGTATCCGTCAGACTAAGGGCAACCTGACCATTGATGCTAATGTAGATATTGACGTTAAGGGCGATAACTCCACCATGGGCATTTACAGCCATGCAGGCAGCACCACCGTTAACGGCGATGTTAAGGTAGTGTTGGACGGCAAGCGTGGTGGCTTCAACGAGTACGGCGCAGCAGGCATTTATGCACATGCAGGCTACGGCGGAGCAGTTGGCGGTACTGTTAATGTCAACGGCAATGTAGATATTTCCGGCGTAGGCAACGGCCTGTTTGCTAACATCGGCGGCGCAACCATTAACGTTAACGGCGGCAAGATTAATATCGTCGATACAGATAAGAAAAACGGCTACAGCGCAATTTATGCAGCTAACGGCAAGATTAATGTAAACACTGTGAAGGATGCAGACGGCAAGGTAACCGGCGCAGGCAATAACAAGGTTGATATTACCGGTAACATTGTTACCTCCGTAGGTGCGGTAAACTATGTAGATTGCTCCACCGAAACCGAGGTTAACGTTGGCCTGACCACTAAGGACTCCAAACTGACCGGTGTTGTATATAACCAGTTCCCCGAAGGCGGCAAGACCGTATCTCAAAAGGGTGACAGCAAGACCTTCACCGGCGCTGCCAATCTGTGGCTGCAAAACGGTGCAACCTGGACCAACGAGCAGCAGGGCGTTCTGCCGAGCGTATGGGGCGGCGAGCAGTTCAAGGGCAGCCGTGTCAACAAGCTGGCAGGCGGTGCTACTGCCGAAGCTGCAGGCAATATTTATCAAAATGACAGCAACAGCCTGACTATTGATAATTACAGCGGTGTTACCAACATCATCTATGCTCATGGCGGCGACGGCACCAGCTATGCTGCAGGTGATACTGTTATCAAGCATGCGGAAGCAGGCTCTGTTGTTAATATGATTACCTCTAATCAGGGCGTAACCGATATCAGTGCAGCTTTGAATGCTTTGGCAGGCAAGCTGACCTATTTGAATTATGCAACTGCCAACGGCAGCGAGCGTAATTTGAACGGTTATGTGAAGCTGGCAGGCGGTTTGACCAGTGACAGCGTAACCATGGTAACCGGTGATATCCGCTTCAGCGAAGAAACCGGTAAGGGCAGCGGCACCGATAACATCAAATTTGCCGATGAACCGGACAACCAGACTGCTAAGACCTTTAACTCCACCCTGACAGGCGAAAGACTGAAGGATCTGGAATATGTAATGGGCGGCGTAGTTAAGGACGGCACCTATAAATTTACGGAGAATACTGCTATTAACGTAAGCGGCGAAGGCGCTAAGGGCATGGACTTTGCTAAGGATACTGCTGTTGATGCAAGCGGCAAAACTCTGAGCGTTAACGTAACCGAAGCAAGCAAGGGTAATGCAGGTATTTCTCAGGATGTAGATGTAAACAGTACCATTAAGGCTGACAAGCTGGTTATTAAGCTAGACAGCGAAAAGAGCGGCAAGGGCGCGCAGGCTATCCGTCAGGACAAGGGTAATCTGACTATTGATGCCAATGTAGATATTGACGTTAAGGGCGATAACTCCACCATGGGCATTTACAGCCATGCAGGCAGCACCACCGTTAACGGCGACGTGAAGGTAGTGTTGGACGGCAAGCGTGGTGGCTTCAATGAGTACGGCGCAGCAGGCATTTATGCGCATGCAGGCTACGGCGGAGCAGTTGGCGGTACTGTTAATGTCAACGGTAATGTAGATATCTCCGGCGTAGGCAACGGCCTGTTTGCTAACATCGGCGGTGCAACCATTAATGTTAACGGCGGCAAAATCAATATTGTTGATACCGATAAGAAAAACGGTTACAGCGCGATTTATGCAACCTGTGGTGCCATCAACATGAATACCGTTAAGGACGCTGCAGGCAAGGTAATCGGCGCAGGCAACAATAAGGTTGATATTACCGGTAACGTTGTTGTATCCGTAGGCGCAGTAAACTATGTAGATTGCTGCACTGAAACCGAGGTTAACCTGGGCCTGACCACTAAGGACTCCAAGCTGACTGGTGTTGTATATAACCAATTCCCCGAAGGCGGCAAAACCGTATCTCAAAGAGGCGATAGCAAGACCTTTACCGGCGCTGCTAACCTGTGGCTGCAGAACGGCGCACTCTGGACCAACGAGCAGCAGGGTGAATTACCGAGCGTATGGGGTGGCGAACAGTTCAAGGGCAGCTTTGTTACCAACCTGGTTGGCGGCACCAATGCTGATAACGCAGGCCAGATTTACCAGAAGGACAGCAACAATCTGACCATTGACACTCTGTCCGGCAGCATCAGAGTTATTTATGACCATGAATTCGAAGATGCAGAAACCCGTGCAGCAGGCGACAAGAAGATTGTTTATAAAGCAGGCGACACTGTAATCAACAATGCTAAGGACGGCAGCCAGGTTATTATGGCAACCGGTTCCAACGGCATTAACACCTTCGATAAGGATTCCGTTGAGGATGCATTCAAGGGCCTGGCCAACAAGCTCATCTACAAGGATGCAGAAAAGAACCCCGGCAACCTGAAGGCTGAGCTGCAGCTCGGCGGCGGCCTGACCGGTTCTAACGTAAGCTGGAGCGGCGATATTGAATGGGACGGCAACAACGGTTCCTACAAGCTTGATTCCGCAGAGCAGAGCATTAAACTGCTGTATGATGAGGATGCGGTAAGTAAGGATACTCGTGCTGCTATTATGAGCGGTATGGTTGGTTGGCGTAATGCTGCAACCGATACCTACAGAGCTCGTGCCGGTGCATACGGCGAAGATAACCAGGGCGTTTGGGCAAGAACCTGGGGTGGCCAGAATAAATATACCGGTAACAACACATCCTTCAAGAACAGCTACTGGGCAGGTCAGGTAGGCTACGACAAGACCTTGGCTAACGGCTGGAATGTCGGCGTAGCTTTTGACTACATGACCGGCGATGATTCCTACTATGCAGGCAGCGGCGACACCAAGACCTATACTCTGGGCCTCTACGGCAGTAAGGAAATCAGTAATAACGAATTCATTGATCTGACTGCTAAGGTTGGCAGAGTTTCCAATGATTTCGAAACCAAGGATATTCTTGGCAGAACCGTTAAGGGTGACTACAAGGCCAACGGCTTCAGCTTCTCCGGCCAGTACAGCAAACGCTTCGGCAGTGAAGCAGCAGGCTACTTCGAGCCTCAGGCACAGCTGACCATCGGCAGACTGGGCAGCTGCGACTTTGACAGCACCGGCACTCTGGAAGGCCACATTTCTCAGGATGCCTTCACCAGCATTGTCGGCAGACTGGGTATTGAAGCAGGTCAGGCAAGTGAGCATGGCAGATACTTTGCCCGTCTGAGCCTGTCCCATGAATTTGCCGGTGACGTAGATACTCACTTCAGCGACAGCTCCGCAAGCATGACCAGAGAGTTCAACCTTGACGGTACCTGGTGTGACCTGACTGTCGGCGGTACCTATGATCTGAGCGACAAGGTTTCCTTCTACGGTGATGTAACAAAGACCTTGACCGGTGATTAC
>ULUX01029864.1_pt1 | contig 30298 bp, 25 predicted proteins | sample 1958961 | NCBI WGS metagenome assembly ULUX01 (sample SAMEA4835773, study PRJEB28245) | human gut metagenome | biome: gut microbiome; material: fecal sample | place: Denmark | collected 2008 | reverse complement strand
GCATCCTGCGGTTCCTTATTCTATTGTTAGGTAAAATCATTTACAAATCGCTGTTTTTGGGCTATGATCGTGAGAAAACACGGCTGCCAACGGGCGAAATGTTGCCGTTGGTACGGAGGTGGGCAGCAATATGGAAAAGATCCCTTACCAATTGATCCGCAGCAGGCGGAGGACCCTGGGGCTGGAGCTCCGGCCTGAGGGGCTGATCGTCCGGGCGCCCCTCCGGGCTGCAAACAGACAGATCGAATCTTTTGTGGAGCAGCACCGGCAGTGGATCCTGCAGCACCAGGAAAAGCTGGAGCGGCAGAAGCGGCAGGCGGCGGCGCTTCCCACCTTGACCGAGTCGGAGCTGAAAACGCTGGCGGAGCGGGCCCGGCGGTATATCCCGGAGCGGGTGCGGTACTACGCTCCCAGGGTGGGGGTGGACTACGGCTCCATCACCATCCGCTGCCAGAAGTCCCGGTGGGGCAGCTGTTCCAGCAAAGGGAATCTCAGCTTCAATTGTCTCTTGATGCTGACGCCGCCGGATGTCATCGACAGCGTGGTGGTCCACGAGCTGTGCCACCGGAAGGAGATGAACCACTCGACGGCCTTCTACGCCCAGGTGCTGCGGGTGTTCCCGGAGTACCGGAGGTGGCGCCGCTGGCTGAAGGACAACGGCCCCGCCCTGCTGCTGCGGAGAAACGGGGGGCTGTCCAAGCAAGCTGAGTAAGCAGTATATTGTGCGGAATACATGTTCTGTTTCATGAACCTTTTTACAACGATCAAGAATGCACGCGTGCGTTATTTGTATTGACACAAACGCACGCGTGCATTATAATGTTGTAAAAGAGGTGATGGAAGTGAACATCGGCTTTCGGGAAGACATGACCCATGAATTTAAAAGCGATAAAAATAAATTGCAGGACAGCGAGATCGTGGATGCTGTGGTAGCCTTTGCCAACACAGATGGCGGGGAGCTGTATCTTGGCGTAGAGGATACGGGAGAGATCAGCGGGCTGCATAAAGATCATATGGATATCACCCGCCTGGCAGCGTTTATTGCCAATAAGACAGTCCCCTCCGTACCGGTTCGCTGTGAGATATTGGATTTTGCGCTGCCGATTTTAAAAATAACGGTTCCCCGGCGGACGAGTATTACAGCGTCCTCATCCGGGAAAATACAGCGGCGGCGTCTGAAAGCAAACGGCGAGCCGGAAAATGTCCCCATGTACCCCTATGAAATTGCGGGACGTTTATCCGATCTGAGCCTGTTTGATTATTCCGCGCAGCCTGTTCCAAACGGGGAATATCGTGATCTGGACCCTGTGGAGCGTGAACGGCTGCGGCGCATCATTCGGGATTACCATGGGGAGGCGGCTTTGCTGGAACTTGACGATGAGGGCTTGGACAAGGCCCTGCATCTGGCGGTACAGGACAACGAAACGCTGGCACCTACATTTGCGGGCCTGCTGATGATCGGACGGGCGGACAGCTTGAGAACGCTGATGCCTTCAGCAGAGACTGCGATTCAGGTTTTGACTGGTACGGATATTCGGGTCAATGAATCCTTTTACCTCCCCATCCTTGCCGCTTTTGATCGCATCACAGAGTATTTTGCCGCATGGAATCATGAGGAGGAAATGGAAATGGGCCTGTATCGCATTTCCGTTCCTGATTTTGACAAACGCGCTTTTCGTGAAGCGCTGGTCAATGCCTTTTGCCACAGGGATTATTCCCGGCTGGGCAGAGTGCGGCTCCAGATCAATGATGAGGGGATGACCATCAGCAACCCGGGAGGGTTTATTGAGGGGATCAATGCCGACAACTTGCTGGATGCCGAGCCCCATGGGCGCAACCCCGTCCTGGCTGACGCCATGAAACGGATTGGGCTGGCGGAACGCACGGGCCGGGGGATTGATCGGATCTATGAGGGGTCTCTGCTGTATGGCCGGCTGCTTCCGGATTACTCCCAGTCCACGGACAGCAGTGTCCGCCTGTTCATTCCCAGAGGGCTGCCCGATAAGGCCTTTGTCAGAATGATTTCAGAGGAACAAAAACGAGTGGGGCACTCCCTCCCGATCTACTCCCTCCTGATTCTGAATGTTCTCAAGCAGCTTCACCAGGCCACGCTCCATGAGATTTCCCAGGTGCTCAAACGGGAGGAAAGCCGCTTGAAGGTCGTGCTGGAGACGTTGGTAGAGTCCGGCCTGGTGGAGGCCTTGGGAAATGGCCGGGGCAGGAACTATATGCTCAGTTCCAAAGCCTATGGCGCGGACAACGCGGCGGCCTATGTCCGGCAAAAAGGGATCGATGAGATCCGGTATCCGGAGCTGGTGCTGGAGCTGGCCAGAAAGCAGGGGGAAGTCCGGCGGGCAGATGTCGTTACGCTGCTGCACATCTCCGCCCCCAGGGCTTACCGGCTTCTGCGGCGCCTGCAGGAGGAGGGAAAGCTTGCCCTGCATGGCAAAGGAGCGGGCGCATACTATACGATGCGGGAAGAAAAATAAACCCGGAACCGTACGACAAAAATACGACACAGACCGGTGACGATCTGTGTCGTATCTGTCTTGAAAAACGGCGGAAACCCTTGAAAATGCTGGGTTTTTGCTTTTTGGAAAACAGGGGAAACCGCTTCACACGCAGGAGGTCACTGGTTCGAGTCCAGCAGTCTCCACCAAAAGCACCGGAAATTCTGATGAATTTCCGGTGCTTTTATTTGTTTTTAGCCCCTTTTTATGACTTTGATATTTTTCCCCACTACCCCTTTTTCCCTGACCACAGGGATGCCGCAGACAGGAAAACTCCCGCATTTGCGGGAGTTCTTTTTTTGCCCTCATGCTGTGCCTGCTGCTTTCCGAAGGTGAAGACTGCCCAACAGCGGGCGAATTTTACAAATACGCAAGGTTCGCGTTTTTCACTTTTTTGTGGTACAGTAATTGTGAAAACAAATATCTCCAGAGGCCCTCTGTTCCGAAGCGGCGCTTCGGAGCAAAAGGCCCCTGGACGACTCGACAGAAAAGGAGAGATGGAATATGAGGGCGAACTCCTGTGGGTCCTGCCTCTGACCCTGACTCTGCTGACCGCCACCGCCCTGGCAGCGGGGGAGCACGGTGACCACAGCACTGACAGCGGCTGGATGGCGCTGATGGAGACTACCACCGAACTATCCAGCGGCAGCTACTACCTGTCGGGCAACGTGGCGTATAGGGGCGTTGCCCCCCTCACCGTCAGCGGCGATGTTACCCTCTGCCTCAACGGCTATGAGCTCAACCTGAATGGGCAGTGCATCTATGTGGGCAGCGGCGCCGACCTCACCTTGTGTGACTGCGGTGACGGAAACAGTGGCGTCATTACCGGTGGACTGGGCTACGAGGATGGTTTTGACACCTCCGGCGGCGGAGTGTATGTGGAAAACGGCGGCAACTTCACCATGGAAGGCGGCATTATCTCCGGCAATTCTGCCTACTTCGGCGGTGGGGTGTATGTGTCCGGCGGAGACTCCGACACCATGGGGGGCGGCACCTTTACTTTGAATGGCGGTACCATCACCGGCAATAAAGCCAGCCTCTATGGTGGAGGCGTGGATGTGTATGAGTACAACGGCAGCTTCACCCTGTCTGGTAACCCCGTCATCGCGGACAACACCAAGACGGACGGGGCCACCCCCAGCAATGTTTGTCTGCGCCAGCCTGATGGCAGCGAACAGGCGACCATTACCATCGGCGAGGAAGGAGTGACCAAAGGCACGCGCGTCGGCGTGACGCTGGAAACCTCCACCGGCACTGTCACCAGGGGATGGAGCGAGAAGATGGTCGGGGCAAACCCGGCGGACTACTTTTTCTCCGACGATGATGCTTACGACATACTGCTGGATGACAGCGGCGAGGCTGCCTTGGGCCTGATAATGCAATATACGGTCACCTTCGATGCCAACGGCGGCAGCTATGTCAGCCCTCAGACGGTAAGGAGCGGCTCCGCAGTCACAGAGCCGGATGCGCCCAGCAGAGCGGGCTGCTGCTTCACCGGCTGGTATTTGGACGGGTGGAGGTACGATTTCAGCACCCAGGTGGAGAGGGATATTACCCTTGTAGCCGGGTGGAGCGAGATCTTCAGCATCCCTTCCCATGACATTACCGTGGACTGCGGCAGCCACGGTGACGTGAAGGTCTGGCCGGAGAGCGCCCCCATGACCACTACGGTTACCATCACCGTCACACCTGACAAGGGCTACGAGGTGGCGGAGGTGATCGTCACCGACAGGGACGACCATGCGCTCACCGTCACCCCCGAGGGTGGCAGAAAGTACGCCTTCACCATGCCCAACAGTGATGTGACCGTTGCCGTAACCTTCCGGCCGGTGTCCGGGGACAGCACTGCTGGAGGGGCCCTGACCATCGCCATTCCTGACGGCTGGGTGAATCCCTACAGCGATGTGGCAGCCAATGCCTGGTACTATGACGCGGTGGACTATGCCAGCGCCAACGGCCTCATGGGTGGGGTAGACAACGACGCCTTCGCTCCTGAGGGCTCCATGAACCGCTCCATGGTGTGGACGGTGATCGCCTGTCTGGCGGGGCAGACCATCGGCGGAATCACCTGGGCGGAGGACGCCAAGGCCTGGGCCGTGACTCGGGCTGAGGCCGCCACCATCCTGGCGAGAATCCATGTGCTGAGCAAGTAAGCGGAAAACAAAGTTCATACAGCGGCAGGAGGAGGAACGGCAGCGTTTGGCATTGCGCGGGCACTGACGGTCCGGCCGGAATCCCTCGTGCTGGATGAGCTGGTGTCTTCACTGGATTATGTATCTAGGTACAGGTCATCTACTTGCTGAGCGTTTGCAGCAGAAAAGTGCTTCCAGGAAGAGCCGCAGCTGCGTGAGGTAGAACCCAATCGCTTTGTTGCCTACCTTTATGTGAAAGAAGAAAAGCAGCAGGCATGAGGATGCTTCCATAAAAAATTACATGACGATGCGGTGAGTGGCTGCCTGGATGATAGGTATCATCGCCGCAGGTACACCATGATAAAGGGTTCCCGAGGAACAAATTGTTCCTCGGGAACCTTTTTGCTGATGCTATACTGTGGTACCACTAGGACGCCACAATATCACAGAAGAATCACATTTCTCAAACTTGTTGACTCAATAACACTTTTTTGGTATATTTTGTTGTATATTCAAAACATGCGGAAACAGATGCGACTGCATATGTGTTTCGAAGACAGACACAAGGAGGACCAAAGATGATACGAAAAGTATTGACGATAGCCCTGACTATGTGTGCTATGCTTGCGCTGCTTTCAACGATGGCGATAGCGAAGGGAGATGGGGACGAGGGATCAAGCGCGGTCTACCAGGGCCTGACCATCACTTGTGCAGAGGGCGGTATATCAGAGAAAGTCAAGCTGGAAACTGCCTCTGGAGGCGGCCCAAGGAGGGAATCTATTGTAATCGCAGAAAATGGTACTTATACCATCACAGGAGAATGGGATACCACTATTTGGGATGGATATGCCAATATGCGCGCTGTGCTGATCATAAAGGAAAATGTCCGTGCGGATATCACTTTGAATGGCGTGACTATCCGCCCGGATCAAGCTATAGCTACTAATCAGGACAGTTCCGGGATCTGCTGCAAGGGCGGCACAGTGGTTACCCTGCGCCTGTCTGGTAATAACATGATATATGGGCGGAGTTTGCCCGCTATTGAGCTTCAGAATAGTGCGGATGTAACCATTACCGGGAACGGCTCTTTGACAGCGGTAAGCGGAAAGGGGAAAAATGGCGGAGATGGCCGATATCCTGGTATCGGTGTTGGGCAGAACGGCGGAGGAACGTTGACGATCAATGGTGGCACGATTACCGCCACAGGAGATGTAACGGAAACCAATAGTCCTGGTGGTGCAGGAATTGGGGATAATGGTAGTTACAGTGATGGGTTGAGGAGGATCATCATTGAAGAAAAAAAATAGTTACTCCATTGATCTGACTGCGCGGGGAGGAAAGGGGGCGCCGGGAATCGGCAGTATGGCCTCTTCTTCTAATGTTACGACCCAGATCATCATCCGCTCTGGTACGGTAAAGGCGTACGGCGGTGCAGAAAATAGAGATCATGGAAGTGCGGGTATCGGTGGTGGGGACCATTGGATCAGTTCTTCTGTGGACCCTGGATATCCGGACACACAGATAACAATTTCTAGCGGCAATATTACCGCAGTAGGAACTAAGGGCGGGGCCGGGATCGGCGGAGGGAATCGTTGTTCTCCGACGATTGCTATTTCAGGTGGGACAATCGATGCCACCGGCGGTTCATGGGCTGCTGGAATTGGTGCAGGTGTGTCTGCTCAGGGAGGAAGTGTCACGATCACCGGAGGAGAAATCACTGCAGTAGGTAAAAGCGGAGGCGCAGGCGTTGGCGGTGCATATGGCGGTTCTGAAACAAATGTGGAAATTGGAGGTACCGCTAACCTCATAGCGGTTGGTGTTGGCAGCGGCAATGGCATCGGTGCCGGCAGCGGCGGCAAAGCCGGAACAGTCTCCATCTCCGGTACGGCGGCTGTTACGGCCTTTTCCGGGAGCGCACTGGCCATCCATGAGACGGCAACTGTGACGGGCCGGTCCATTTTGAACGTGCAGTTCACCAGCGCGATGCCCGATTCCATCAATCTTCTGGAGGGCGGGGCCACGGCTGGCAGCCTGTCCGATATTCCCCGCGGGGCCACGGCCTTTGCCTATACCTTTACCAGCGAGGCCAGGGAGCTGCGAATCCAGGACGGCACTGTAGGCAAAGAACAGTATTTTGCTGTCTATACGGATGGCACCGACTCGAAGGACACCTATTCGCTGTCTGCTGATGGTATGCTGACCAAAAAGGGACTGACCTGGGAGGAGAAGCAGCCCACCGGCTTCACCATTACCGCTACTGCCGGGGCGAACGGCAGCATCTCTCCCAGCGGCGAGGTTTCTGTGGAGGCAGGCGGCAGCCAGACCTTTACCATTACCCCCAACGAGGGCTATGAGATCGCGGATGTCCTGGTAGATAGCGAGAGCGTGGGTGCGGTGAGTAGCTACACCTTCAGCGACGTGCGAGCAAATCGCACCATTGAAGCGACCTTCGCCTACGATATGCCAACGGTGGGGTTTGAGGTCAGAATGAACCCGCACATGGGCAGCCAATTTGAGGTGGTCTGTACCAAGAACGGGGAAATTTTGGATATAGATTTAGGAACCTACGCCAGTGCCTATTTACGGCCTTATATCGAAGGGGTCAATCCCAATGACAGTCCCTGGGGGAAGCATGTCTATTATACCTATGAATTCCGTGACGTGGTAGACGAATCTGAGGTACCCCGTGGCGACCCGTTTTACCAGGAATCCATTTATAATCGTGCGAATACAGGCAGCGGGTCAAAGGTACAGAAGATTACAGTAAACAAACTGTCTGACGAGCGGTTAGAGGACAGCTACTATCAGATCGTTGTAAAGGCGTATCAATCTGCCGATGGCGGTAGGCATCCCGAGAGCGATACGCAGCTGGGCTTCAGCACCATGAATCTCCATGTCCGGATGACAAAAGCAAACATTGTCCTGTATTGGCTGGACAGCTATTTTTGGGATGAATATTTCATTGACAATGACCTTGATAAAATCTATCTTACGGCGGAAGATCTGATCGCGGAATATCTGGGGGAATATATCAGCACTACGGGCTATGACAAGCTGGAATACCACTCTCTCGACGATATCCCTGTGAGCTGGGAACTGACGGAGGGCACGACCTACAGTACCGAGCCCGGAGTCGCCAACACCTTTACCTGGACGGCTGATCCCACCCAGGCTCCCGATTTCGAAGGCTGGGAGATCCCTGAGGGATTTGAGCTGTCTCAGAATGTCACCTTCCAGAACCCCTATTCCGTTACCTTTGTGGCCAACGGGGAGACCATCGATACAAAGCTTGTCAAAAAGGGTGGAACGCTGGCGGCTGCGGACTTCCCGGCAGTGCCCGAGGACGCCTCGGGCCGTGCCGGTGTATGGAGCGTGACAGAGGATATCACCAATATTTCTCAGAATATAACCGTGACTGCCGTTTATGGGCCGGATTCCTACCCCATTACCTACGTGCTGAATGGCGGCACCAATGCGCCGGGAAATCCGAACAGCTATACGGACAATGACCCGATCATTCTGACAGATCCTACCCGTGACGGCTATATCTTCGCGGGATGGACATACCGGGATCAGACGGTCCCCCAGAAGAATCTGACGATCCCGGCAGGGACGGTCACAGGCGCTTTGGAGTTCACGGCTCACTGGGAAGAAGCCTCGCAAAACCACACTATTACCGCCACAGCCGGAGCAGGCGGCACCATCACCCCCAGTGGTACGGTGGCAGTTGCGGCGGGTGACAGCCAAGGATTCACTATCACTGCGGATGAGGGATATTATGTACAGGATGTCCTGGTAAATGGTGTGAGCGTAGGCGCTGTGAACAGCCACACCTTCCACGATGTGAATGATAGTCACACCATCCATGCCGTGTTTGCCCAGGACGGCGGAGAAGGGGACGACAACTATATCATCGAAGCGATGGCCGGACAGGGAGGAACGATTTCTCCCAGTGGCAGAGTGTCTGTTACAGAGGGCGGCAGCCAGAGCTTCTACATCACGCCGGACTATGGATGCCATATTGTGGATGTGCTGGTGGACGGCGTGAGCATAGGCGCTGTGACCAGCTACACCTTTGACAATGTGAGGGCCGATCACACCATCTACGCGGTATTTGATCAAAAAGACTACGTCATCCATGCTACGGCCGGAACGGGCGGCAGCATTACCCCCAACGGTACGGTGCCTGTCCAGGCAGGCGGCAGCCAGAGCTTCTACATCACGCCGGACTACGGATACTATATCGTGGATGTGCTGGTGGACGGCGTGAGCGTAGGTGCTGTGAACAGCTATACCTTTTATAATGTGACGGCCAACCATACCATTTATGCTGTATTTGCCTGGGGCGGCGGTGAGATCACCATTCAGTATGTCATTGATGCTTCCGCCGGAGAAGGAGGAACCATTACCCCCCATGGCAAGGTCTATGTGGTCAGCGGCGGCAGCAGGATCTTTACCATTGCGGCGGCGGATGGATATCAGTTGACAGATGTGCTGGTGGACGGCATAAGTGTTGGGGCAATGGATACCTATACATTTACCAATGTCCGAAAGAATCACACCATCCAGGCGGTATTCGCCCCCATTGATCAGAAGCCTGGCCCCGATGACACCGGCGTGTCCCAGTGGCTGAACACCAAGGATCATATGGCTTACCTCCACGGTTATGACGATGGCACCTTTGGCCCGGACAGCCGGATGACCCGAGCGGAAGCGGCGCAGATGTTCTATAACCTGCTGCTGGACAAAGAGGTACCTGTTACCGTCAGCTTCCAGGATGTGCCCGCCGATGCGTGGTATGCCGATGCGGTCAATACGCTGGCATCTCTTGGGATCATTACCGGTGTGGGAGATGGTCGCTATGAGCCTGACCGTGCGATCACCCGGGCGGAATTCACTGTGATCGCCATGCGTTTTGCCAAGCTGCCCGCCGGTGGACAAAACATTTTCTCCGATGTCAGTGCGGAGGATTGGTACTATGAGCAGGTGGTGGGCGCTGTAGCCTACGGCTGGATCGGTGGATACAGCGATGGGACGTTCCGCCCCAAGGAGACCATCACCCGGGCAGAGGTGACGGCTATCGTCAACCGGATGCTGGGCCGCAGTGCGGATGTGACATATATTGACAGCCATAGAGAAATGCTGGTCCATTTTGCCGACGTGAGTAGGTTCTACTGGGCTTACTACGATGTTGCGGAGGCCACCAACGCGCATACTTACCGGTATACAGCCGCCGGGGAGAGCTGGCTGGAGACCTAAACAGCCGCCTTTGCGGATAAATTGAGAGCCATACCGTTTCCATCAGAAAATACGGCCCTTCTGCCTGCGGGCAGAAGGGCCGTATTTCTGTTTTGCCGCGGGCCCGTCCTGTTTTAAGTAGACAGCATAAAAAAGAGGGTACGAAAAAAATATTTCTTCGTTTCTTCTTTACATTATCACATTAGCGTGGTAAAATGCAAAAGTGCCGGTGATGGTCAAGACTCGGCCGCACCAGCTGGGGGCGGAGAAACTGCCGCCCTATGTATCAAATGGGATTTTGGAGGAAAAGAACATGAAGAAAATCGTATCTCTTGCGCTGGCTCTGCTGCTGAGCCTCTCTCTGGTGGCCTGCGGCGGGACCAACAATGGGGCCGCTGATAACGCAAATACAGCTGGCAACAGTGGGAACACCACCAATAACAGCGAGAATACGGATGCTGCCGATGGCGAGCAGGCCGGGGAGAGCGATCTCCAGTACATCAAGGACAAGGGTACCCTGGTGGTAGGCATGACCGATTTTGCCCCCATGGACTACCGGGATGAAAATGGCGAGTGGATCGGCTTTGATGCTGACATGGCCAAGGCTTTCGGTGAGTACCTGGGCGTCGAGGTGGAGTTCCTGGAGATCAACTGGAGCAACAAGCTGATGGAGCTGGATACCAAGGGCATCGATGTGATCTGGAACGGCATGACCATCAACGATGAGGTGAAGAACGGCGCCTCCGTCTCCGAGCCCTACTGCCTCAACGGCCAGGTGGTGGTGCTCCCCGCCGATAAGGCAGAGGACTATGAGACAGTGGAGAGCCTGAAGGACCTGAACTTTGCCGTAGAGGACGGCTCCGCCGGTGCGGAGCAGCTGGATCTCCTGGGTCTCACCTACATCGCCAAGACCACCCAGGCCGACGCCCTGATGGAGGTGGCCTCCGGTGCCTCCGACGCCTGCGTCATCGACCTTCTCATGGCGGGCGCCATGATTGGCGAGGGCACCAGCTATCCCGACCTTACCTACACCGTACAGCTCAACAGCGAGGAGTATGGCGTAGCCTTCCGTACCGGCTCTGATCTGGTGGATGAGTTCAATACCTTCTGGAAAGAGGCCTACGACGCCGGTACCGTTATGGAGACGGCCACTACCTACGGTGTGCAGGAATCCGTTATCGAGAAGTAAAAACACCCTGAGATGCGGGGCAGGGGGCGGTGAGCCGCCCTCTGCCCTCGCCCTGTGAGAGAGGAATACACTATGCTGTCTGTTACGCTCACCTTGCTGGAGGGCCTGGTCGTTACCCTGGAACTGTTTGGCCTCACTCTCCTCTTCGCCTTGCCCCTGGGGCTGGTGATCTCCTTTGGCTCCATGAGCCGGTGTACCCCCCTGCGGCGGGTGGTCAAGACCATCGTATGGGTGGTCCGGGGCACGCCTTTGATGCTCCAGATCATGGTGGTGTTCTACGGGCCCGGACTGATGTTCGACCTGCCCCTGCTGCCCCGATTTACCGCTGCGGTGGTGACCTTTGTCATCAACTATGCCTGTTACTTCTCCGAGATCTACCGGGGCGGTATCCAGGGCGTGCCGGTGGGCCAGCGGGAAGCAGGTCTAGTGCTGGGCATGACCAAGACCCAGATCTTTTTTAAGGTTACTCTGCTCCAGATCATCAAGCGCATCGTTCCCCCTATGGGCAACGAGTTTATCACCCTGGTGAAGGATACCGCCCTGGTGCGGGTCATCTCCGTGTATGAGATCATCTGGATGGGTGAGACGTACATCAAAAAGGGTATGATCTGGCCCCTGTTCTACACGGCGGTGTTTTACCTGCTGATTAATGGTATTCTCACGCTGCTGTTAGGCTGGCTGGAGAAAAAGATGGACTATTTCCGGTAAGGAGGCACATGATGGCAATATTGGATGTGCAGCACATTGAAAAACACTTCGGCGCCACCCGGGTGCTGGAGGATATCAGCTTCCAGATGGAACAGGGCCAGGCCCTGGCCATTATTGGCTCCTCCGGCTCCGGAAAAACCACCCTGCTGCGGTGCCTCAACTTTTTGGAGACGCCCAATAAGGGCAGGATCATCGTCAATGGGGAGACCCTGTTTGACGCTGCGGACCCCGCCACCAAGAAGGAGGTGGAGGTGCGGAAAAAACGGCTCCACTTCGGCCTGGTGTTCCAGTCCTTCAACCTGTTTCCCCAGTACACCGCCCTGGAGAATGTGACACTGGCTTCGGAGCTGCTGGCAAAGGAGCGGCCCGACTTCAAGGAGCGGAAAAAGGAGATCCTGGAGGACATCCATGTGCAGGGAAAGGCCCTGCTGGAGCGGATGGGCCTGGGAGACCGGGCGGGGCACTATCCCCATCAGCTCTCCGGCGGTCAGCAGCAGCGGGTGGCGATTGCCCGGGCCCTGGCGCTGAAGCCGGATATCCTCTGCTTTGACGAGCCTACCTCCGCTCTGGACCCGGAGCTTACCGGAGAGGTGCTCAAGGTCATCCGGGAGCTGGCGGACCAACAGACTACTATGATCATCGTCACCCATGAGATGGCGTTTGCCCGTGATGTGGCCGACCAGGTGATCTTTATGGACGGCGGAGTGATCGTGGAGCAGGGAGATGCCCGACAGGTCATTGACAATCCCCGGGAGGAGCGTACCCGGCAGTTCCTGTCCCGGTATGCCGGCGGTGGTCGGGGCGTGCAGTAACGCTGTGGAAGGGACGATCCCCAAACAGGGACACGATTTATATGGTATAGAGAAAGGAAGGGAGCGCCCGCAGGGCAGCTCCCTTCCTTTTCTGCATATGGACTGGGGGGAGGCGCCGGCATGGGCAGACGCCTCTCTCCCAAAACAAATGCGGATGCCCCTCCTGACAGAAGGACTTTGCCGCTTGATGGTTTATGCCTGGGGCAGAACGGGGTCCGGAAGAACGGGGACGCTGTCACAGTTGGTGCAGATATCCTCCGCAGAAGCGCCGCCGCAGTTGACGTAAGCCTCGCCCACGGTAGCCTCGGCGCCGAATTCCACAGGCACAGACACACAGATGTCCTGGCTGATGGTAAATACACAGGCGCCGTTGCGAAGCCCTTCACAGGTCGTACGGCCAGGAGTGACCACAGGAGAGCCGCAGCACTTGGTGGTCGTGGCACCGGCCTGGGCAAAAGGCGTCACCGTGACCGGGACACATACAGAGGCGGATTGATACCCTACAGCGGGGCAGGTCTGGACCGCATTCACACCATCGGCAATCCCATTATCAAGCATTCAAATATCTCCTTTCCCTCAAGGGGTATGACTATCTTATGCAGGGAGTGGCCTGATGGTGACAGAAAAGCAAAAATCAGCTTGCCTGCGAAGCCGGAAAAAAAGTCCCTGCCTCATGTTGCAGCAAACAGGGAAACAACATCTGGATAGTGATCCATAGTTGAGAGACTTACCTGCACAAACAGAGGAGTGGAGCAATAGTATGGAGGTAACCATCAGTGCGGATACGGTGATCCGGGCGGCATCGCTGCTGGCGGCTCTGGGGGCTTTGGGCGGCGCAGTAGTGTGGTGTATCCGGTTCGTGGAACGGCAGAAACATCAGGATCGGGAAATATCCGCTATCCGTAAGGAACAGACCCTGATCTGCTATGGCGTGCTGGCCTGTTTGAAAGGGCTGAAGGAACAGGGGTGCAACGGACCGGTGTCAGCAGCTCTGGACAAGATGGAAAAGCATCTCAATCAGGCGGCACACGAGGGAGAGGACAAATGACAGGAAAACGGAGAAAGACCATGTTGGCCCGTCTGCGCACCTGGCTTTCCGGACTCCCTCATCTGTTTGCCAAGCTGATGGTCCTCCACTGCGTGGCCTGCGGTACGGCGGCAAGTTTTTATGCCCTGCGTATTCTCTCCCGTACCGGCCATGACGCGTCCACTCTGCTGACAGTGATCCTGGGATTCTTTGGCGGGGAGTTGCTGCTGCTGTGCCTGAAAAAGATCCTGGCGGAGCCCCGTCAGGAGGACCAGTGATGCCGGAAGATCTCCCGATTCGCCTGTGGAGTGGTAAAGAAAGGAGCAAACATGGAGCAGATGACAAAACGATTGGCCAATCTCCTGTCCGTAAAAAGCCTGGTAACGCTGGTGCTTACGGCGGTATTTGCAGTGCTGGCCCTGCGGGGTATTGTGAGCGGACAGGATTTTCTGACGATCTTCCTGATCGTCATATCCTTCTATTTCGGCACTCAGAGTGAAAAGATTCAGAGCGGACTGGACAGTGAAAATGACAAGCATTGAACTGGCGGCGCTGGCCGCATCCCAACTGGGAGTCAAAGAGTCTCCTCCCTGTAGTAATCAGGTGATATATAACACTTGGTATTATGGCCGGCAGGTGTCCGGCAGCAGCTATCCCTGGTGCATGGTGTTTGTCCAGTGGGTGTTTGCCCAGGCGGGAGTACCCCTTCCTCTCCGGACAGCCAGCTGCGGTGCCCTGATGCGTTCAGCACAGAAGGCAGGCTGCTGGGTGACAGAGGCGTACCAGCCGGGCGACGTGGTGATCTATGACTTTTCCGGAGGCGGAGCTACCGACCACTGTGGCATCATAGAGAGCGTGCAGGGCGGGACGGTGACAGCCATTGAAGGAAATACCGGCGCGGACAACGATGCCGACGGAGGGCAGGTCCAGCGGCGGGTCCGGAAGCTCGCCTGCGTGGTGGGGGCTGTGCGCCCCCAATGGAAAGAGGAGGAAGAAGACGTGGAGCGATTCAATACCGTGAGCCAATGTCCCAGTTGGGCCCGGGATACGGTGCAGAAGCTGGTGGACAAAGGGTATCTGGGCGGCAGCGGCGAAAAGGACAGCCAGGGCTGTCCCACCGATCTGGATCTCAGCCTGGATATGCTGCGGCTGCTGGTGATCCAGGACCGGGCGGGAAACTTTTCCTGAAAAATAGGAGAATGGCTTTTGCCATTCTCCTATTTTTTTAGGGAACAAATTTCAATGGGCTTTCGTCAAAGAGGTATCAACGCTATAAAGGAGACCCGCTATGAAAATGAAACGAATGGTTAGTCTTTGCCTGTCCCTGTTTTTGCTGACTGGCGCTGCCTTTGCGGCAGAGACGCCGGTTTCTCCCGCTCCGACCTATGAGATCGCTCCTGTGACCGATCAGACGCTGACCCGGGTATGGGGCACTGCTGTAGAGGTGGGGGAGGACCAGGTCCGCCTGAACAACAGCAATGAAGAGGACCCCCTCTCCGATGTTATCCTCAATGTGGATGAAGAGACCCTGGTCCTGGATGCTGTCACCGGTGAAGAGCTGTCCTTTGACCAGGTGGAGAAGGACGATGTGATCTATGCCTATGTGGGCGCGGCTATGACCATGAGCCTGCCTCCTCAGGCCTATGCCCAGATGATCCTGTGCAACATTCCCGCTGACTTCGGGGTGCCTTCCCTGGAGCAGATCCAGAGCATTACCGCCTGCGGCGAGGGGTATGACGTGCGCGTGGATGAGGAGACTGTGCTGCACATGGAGAAGGATGTGGAGCTACTGGCCTCTGAATCTGTTGAGGAGCCCGCTCTGGAGAGCCTCAAGCCCGGCGATATGCTGCTGACCTGGCGCCAGACAGAGGAGGCTTCCTGCGAGGCCCAGGGCGCTGTCTCCAAGGCGATGGTGTTTGCCGGAGAGTACGCCGGCTGGCTGTATGCCGCTCCCGGTGAGCTGAGCATCAACGGCAATGCGGTGGAGTTTGCCGCTGGTGAGGAGCCCTTCGTACAGGGCGAGAAGCTGATGATCCCTCTGCGCCTGGTGGTAGAGGCTCTGGGCGGCGAGACCACCTGGAACCGGGAGAGCCGCACCATCGAGGTGACCGATGGGGAGGGCAATGTGCTCTATACGCTGGATGCCGATGAGAGCACCTATACCCGTGGAGAAAGCGGCGATCTGGATCTGATGACGCCTGCCGTGCTGCGCAACGGCACCACCTTCCTGGCGGCTGAGGACGTCCTCAAGCTCCATGACCTGAAGCTGGAAGTCAGATAAGAGCCGGTCCCGTAAGAAATCAAAAAAATCCCCGAAGCAGTAAGCTTCGGGGATTTTTTGACGCTTGGGAAGAACGATCAGATCTGAACGATCCAGCCCATGTCGTCAGGCACCACGCCGGTCTGCATGCCGTAGATGGTGTCGTAGAGCTTCTGGCTGAGGTCGCCCACGTTGCCGTTGTTGATGACGATGTCCTCACCCTTGTAGCGCAGGTAGCCGATGGGGGAGATGACGCAGGCAGTACCGGTGGCCCAGGCTTCCTGGAGAGTGCCGTTCTTGCTGGCGGCCTCGATGTCGTCAATGGAGAGCTTGCGCTCAGACACCTTGTAGCCCCACTTCTTCAGGAGGGTGATGGTGCTGTCACGGGTGACGCCGGGGAGGATGGAACCGCCCAGAGGAGCGGTGATGACCTCGTTGTCGATCATGAAGAAGGCGTTGGAGGTACCAACCTCCTCCACGTACTTGTGATCCCGGGCATCCAGCCACAGCACTTCCTTGCAGCCGGCCTCCAGGGCCTTCTTGGTGGCACGCATGCCGCCGGCGTAGTTGCCGCCTACCTTGGCAAAGCCGGTGCCGCCCACAGCGGCGCGGATGTACTCGTCCTCCACATAGATGTGGCTGCCGGTGAGGCCGCCGCGGTTAATGTCGTAGTAGGCGCCCACGGCGCAGAGGATGATGATGAAATGGTAGTGCTTGGCGGGCTCCACGGAGAAGCTCACCTCATCGGAGATGATGTAAGGACGGATATAGAGAGCGGTGCCGGGGGCGGTGGGGATCCAGTCCTCATCGGCCTTGACAGTGGCCTTCACCGCGTCGATGAACAGATCCTCATCCATGAAGGGGATGCACATACGCTCGTTGGTGCGGTTGAGACGCTTGGCGTTCATATCGGGACGGAAGAGGTTGATCTTGCCGTCGGGAGTTCGGTAGGCCTTCATGCCCTCGAACATCATCTGGGCGTAGTGGAGGACGCAGCTGGCGGGGTCCAGGCTGATGGGACCGTAGGGGACGATCTTGCCGTCGTGCCAGCCCTGGCCCTCGTCGTAGTCCATGATGAACATGTGGTCGGTGAAGTACTTGCCGAAGCCCAGGTTGCTCTGATCCGGCTTGGGCTTGGGATGGGTGGTGCGGGTCACAGGAAATGTGTAAGACATGGGAATCATCCTTCCTCTCGTATGTTTCCATTCTTTTTCTTGAAAGAAAAAGAATCAAAAAGAACTTTTGGCGCAAAGCTGCGCTTTGCTTATGGGATCATGCTGGATAAACCCCGCGCGAAACAACGTTTCGCGCAAAAAGTGTTTCTTTTGGTTCTTTTCTTTATTCATAAAGAAAAGAACAGCCCTCGTATTCCGGTGCCGTTACTCCATGCAGTAGAGATCCGGCCGGCGGTCCCGGAAGACGTTGATGGACTCCCGGATGCCCTGGATGACGGAGAAATCCAGATCGGCGGAGATGATCTCCTCGGTCTCACCAGCCTTCGCCAGGTACTCGCCCCAGGGGTCGATGATGGCGCTGTGGCCGGCGCAGGCGGTGTCGGCGGCGGCGCTGTTGCAGAGAGCCAGGAAGGTCTGGTTCTCGATGGCCCGGGCCCGGGCCAGGGTATCCAGGTGCATGGCCCGCTTGGCGGGCCACTGGCTCACGACAAACAGCAGATCCACGCCCTGGACGGTGAGGCTCCGGATCAGCTCCGGGAAACGAATATCGTAGCAGATGATGAGGCCGCAGGGGATGCCCTCCAGGGTGAAGCGGCAGGTGCGGCTGCCCATCCGGAAGAAGTTGTGCTCCCCGGAGGGAGTGAAGAGGTGGGTCTTGTCGTACTCCGCCACCAGATTCCCGGACCGGTCAAAGACATAGGCGGTGTTGTAGTAGCCGTCGGCGCGGCGGTTGGCTACGCTGCCGGCCACGATGTTGATATGCAGCTCCTTGGCCAGGGCGGAGCACAGGGCCTTGGTAGCCTTGCCGTCGTCATCGGCGCAGGGGGCGAGCTCCTGGGGGAAAAAGCCGGTGTTCCATGTCTCCGGCAGCACCACCGTGTCCGGGTGGTCCCGCTCCACGGCCTCACGGATCATGGCTTCGGCGTGGGCGAAGTTGGCCTTCACGTCCCCCAGCTTCATATCCAGCTGGACGCAGCTTACCCGCATGGCCTTAGCCCTCATAGTCACGGCCGGCTTCCAGGGCCTTCATGTTCAGCTCCACCAGCTGAGCCTTTTTGGGGGGCACCAGCTTCTGGACCGTCACCTCAGTACCGTTGAAGCTCAGCTCCGGGTTGTGCTGGAGGACGTGGCCCATCATGACCATGTTGGCCAGGGTGGGGACGCCGGCGTCATTAGCCATCTTGGTGGCGGGAATGTAGTAAACTTCCACGTCGGTGCGCTCCACCTTGGCGGAGATCAACGTGGAGTCCACATAGATCTGGCCGCCGGGGACTACAGTGTTGACGTATTTCTCAAGGCTGGGCAGGTTCATGACGATGAGCACGTCGGGGTCAGTGACGATGGGGGAGCCCACGGGATCGTCGGAGAGGACCACGTTGCAGTTGGCGGTGCCGCCGCGCATCTCAGGGCCGTAGGAGGGGAGCCAGGACACCTGGAGGTCCTCCAGAAGGCCCTTGTAGGCCAGGAACTTACCGGCAAACAGGATGCCCTGTCCACCGAAGCCCGCGATCAGGATCTGGGTCGTTTTCATCTCACTTGCCCTCCTTTTCCGCGCTTCTGTCCTTGTAGACGCCCAGGGGGTAGTAGGGCAGCATGTCGCTCTCCACCCAGTTGAGAGCCTGCTGAGGCGTCATGCCCCAGTTGGTGGGGCAGGCGGAAACCACTTCCACCAGGGAGAAGCCCTTGCCCTCGATCTGGTTCTGGAAGGCCTTCTTGATGGCCTTGCCGGCAGCCTTCACGTTCTTGACGTTGTTGACGGCCACACGGGCGATGTACTCAGGGCCGTCCTGGGTAGCCAGCAGCTCGCAGACCTTGATGGGCCAGCCGCACAGCTTCACGTCACGGCCGTAGGGGGAGGTCTGGGTCACCTGGCCGGGAAGGCTGGTGGGGGCCATCTGACCGCCGGTCATGCCGTAGATGGCGTTGTTGACGAAGATGATGGTGATATTCTCGTTCCGGGCGGCGGCGTGGACCGTCTCCGCCATGCCGATGGAGGCCAGGTCGCCATCACCCTGGTAGGTAAAGACAATGTTGTCGGGGCGGCTGCGCTTGATGCCGGTAGCAGTGGCGGGAGCACGGCCGTGGGCAGCCTCGATCATGTCGCAGGTGAAGTAGTCATAGGCCATGACCGCGCAGCCAACCGGGGCCACGCCGATGGTCTTGCCCTCGATCCCCAGCTCGTCGATAGCCTCCGCCACCAGACGGTGGATGATACCGTGGGGGCAGCCGGGGCAGTAGTGCAGAACGGCGTCGGTGAGCGCCTTGGGTTTCTCAAATACGATTGCCATCTCAGTTCTCTCCTTTCGCAGCCTTGCGGATACTCTCCAGCACCTGATCGGGGCTGGGGATCATGCCGCCCACCCGGTTGCACAGGGACACGGGGCGGCGGCAGCCGGAGGCCAGCTGGATATCCTCTACCATCTGGCCCATGCTCAGCTCCACGGACACAAAGCACTTCACCTGGTCCGCGGCCTGGCTGATAGCCTTCTTGGGGAAGGGCCAGAGGGTGATGGGCCGGATGAGGCCCGCCTTGATGCCCTCGGCGCGGGCGGCCACCACGGCGTTTTTGGCCACACGGGAGGCGATGCCGAAGGCTACTACGCACAGCTCCGCGTCGTCCATCATGTAGCTTTCGTAGAGGGCCTCGTTTTCCTCCACGGCCTTGTACTTCTCATAGCGCTCGAAGTTCTTCTTCTCCAGGACATCGGGCTGGAGGTAGAGGGAGTTGACGATGTTGTGCTTACGCTTGCACTCGGTGCCGGTGAGGGCCCAGGGCTTGTCGTAGTGCTCCACCTCTACATCCTCAAAGGAGATGGGCTCCATCATCTGACCGATGGTACCGTCGGCCAGGATCATGGCGATCATGTTGTATTTGTCCGCCAGGTTGAAGCCCTTGACGGTGAGGCTGGCCATCTCCTGGACGGAGGCGGGCGCCAGCACGATCATGTGGTAGTCGCCGTGTCCGCCGCCCCGGGTGGCCTGGAAGTAGTCGCTCTGGCTGGGCTGGATGCCGCCCAGGCCCGGGCCGCCGCGCTGGACGTTCACCACAAAGGCGGGCACGTCACTGCCGGCGATATAGCTCAGGCCCTCGCCCATCAGGGAGATTCCGGGGCTGGAGGAGGAGGTCATTACCCGCATGCCGGCGGCAGCGGCGCCGTAGACCATGTTGATGGAAGCTACCTCACTCTCCGCCTGGAGAAACACGCCGCCGATCTTGGGCATCCGCTTGGCCATATAGGCGGCCACTTCTGTCTGAGGGGTGATGGGGTAACCGAAATAGTGACGGCAGCCGGCCCGGATCGCCGCCTCGGCGATGGCCTCGTTGCCCTTCATCAGTACTCTTTCTGCCATACCTTTGCCTCCTTACTTCTCCACAGTGATGATGCAGTCGGGACACATGGTGGCGCAGAAGGCGCAGCCGATGCACTGGGACTGGTCGGTCATCTCCGCGGGGGAATAGCCTTTTTTGTTGATCTTGTCCTTGGCAATGGCCAGGATGTGCTTGGGGCAGGCCTCCACGCACAGTCCGCAGCCCTTGCAGAGGTCCGTCTTGAACGTTACTTTTGCCATGGTGGCTCCTCCTTTTATTGCTGCCAGATAGAATTGCTGGTTATAACAGGGGTGATTATGTACCGGGTCTGCCGCCGGAGCGGCGGGCACGGCCTCAGCCGAACAGGGGACGGGGCTTGGGCGGCCCCTTCTGCTCGGGCAGATCGAAGTATTTTGCCTGAAGGGACATGGGAAGAAGATCTTCCACCTTTCCCTTCAGTCCTTCCGCTACCGTCTCCTCGGCGGTGGTCATCCACACCGGCAGGCCGCTGAGGCGGGAGAGCTCCGCCATATAGTCCGCTGCCGCCAGGACGTGCTCCGGCCGGGTCTCGTGGGCCAGGTTTGCGTTGTTGACGATGGCGGTGAAGGGAAGGCCTCCTGCCGCCTCGATCTCCCGCATGACCTCCAGTGCCTCCTCCGGCGTCCGGGTAAGAGGCCGGTAGGGGTTGGCCACGAAGGCCATCTGGAAGTCGTTCTCCTCCCGGATAAAGGGAGCGTAGCGGCCCAGGGCGTAGGCCCCCCGGTCGTCGCCGCCGATGTCCATGACGGCGTAGAGGCTCTTGTCCTCCACCAGGCGGTAGGCTTCCGCCGGCAGGGCGGGAAGATCCACATTGGAGTTGGCAAACTGGGGGGAGATGAGATCCACCCCCGCCTCGGCCAGCTCCTTGGCGCTGTCCTTGGTGCGGAAGTAGGGGTTGACGATATCCAGGTCAGCGATCGCCACCTTCTTGCCCAGCTTTCGCAGATACAGGGCGAAGTTGACGGCGATATTGGTCTTGCCGGAGCCGTAGTGCCCGGCAAAGAGGGTGACGCGCTTAATTTCCATAGTAGCCTCGCTGCGTTTCCTTATAGCTTGTTGCGGATGATCTTGCCGCTGGTGGTCTTGGGCAGCTCATCCCGGAACACCACCACCCGGGGATACTTGTAGGGGGCGGTGTGCTGTTTGACGTAGTTCTGGATCTCCTTCTTGAGTTCCTCGGTGCCCTCAGTGCCCTTCACCAGAACGATGCTGGCTTTCACCACCTGGCCGCGGACCGGGTCAGGGGCGGCGGACACGCCGCACTCCAGCACATAAGGCAGCTCCATAATGACGCTCTCGATCTCGAAGGGCCCGATGCGGTAGCCGCTGGACTTGATCACGTCGTCGGCCCGGCCCACATACCAGAGGAAGCCGTCCTCATCCTGCCAGGCCACGTCGCCGGTGTGGTAGAGGCCATCGTGCCAGACTTCCTTTGTCTTTTCCTCGTCCCGGTAGTAGCCGGTGAAGAGGCCGCAGGGAGTGCCCTTGTCAGTGCGGATGCAGATCTCACCGCTCTCGCCCACTTCCACGGGCTTGCCGTCATGATCCACCAGGACGATGTCGTAGATGGGCACAGGCTTGCCCATGGAGCCCACCTTGTGGGCGTTGCCGTAGAGGTTGCCGATGCACAGGGTGGTCTCCGACTGGCCGAAGCCCTCCATGACCTGGAGGCCGGTGAGCTCCTCCATCTGCTTGAACACCTCGGGGTTCAGGGCCTCGCCGGCAATAGAGGCGTGCTTGACAGAGGAGAGGTCGTACTTGCGCAGATCCTCCTTGATCATCATGCGGTACATGGTAGGAGGTGCGCAGAAGGTGGTGATGCCGTATTTCTTGAACAGGGGAAGGATGTCGGCGGCGTCAAACTTGTCAAAGTCATAGACGAAGGTGGCCGCCTCGCACAGCCACTGGCCGTAGAGCTTGCCCCACATGGCCTTGGCCCAGCCGGTGTCGCTGATGGTCAGGTGCAGGCCCTCCGGGTCCACACAGTGCCAATAGTTGGCAGTGAGGAAGTGGCCCAGAGCGTATTTATAGTTGTGGGCGGCGATCTTGGGGTAGCCGGTGGTGCCGGAGGTGAAGAACATCAGCATCAGATCGCTGCCGCAGGCGCTGTCTGCGGTGCGGGGGAAGGAGCCGCGGAACATGGCGTACTCCTCGTCGAAGTTGTGCCAGCCCTCCCGGCTGCCGCCCACCAGGATCTTGGTGGTAAGGGTGGGGCTGTCCTTCTCTGCCAGCTCCACCTGATGGGCGGTGTCTCCGTCGGCGGTGCAGAGGATGGCGCTGACCCCGGCGGCATTGAAGCGGTAGGTGAAATCATGCTCCTGGAGCAGGTTGGTGGCGGGGATAGCAATGGCACCCAGCTTGTGGAGGCCCAGGATGGCGAACCAGAACTGGTAGTGGCGCTTGAGCACCAGCATCACCCGGTCGCCCTTTTTGATGCCCAGGCTCTTGAAGTAGTTGGCGGCCCGGTTGGAGCCCTTGCTCATATCCGCGAAGGTGAAGCGCCGCTCCACCTTGTTGCGGTCCAGGTGCAGCATGGCCAGCTTCTCCGGCTTGCGCTCGGCGATGCCGTCCACGATGTCAAAGGCAAAGTTGAACTGCTCCTCGTTCTCAAAGGTCATGGACTGGAGCACGCCGTTTTCATCCTCCACCGGGTGGATGAACTTGTGGTAGATCCGCCGGTAGCCCGGCTTCTCCCGCTTCTGCTCCCGGATGATGCCGATGGCGGCGGCGTGATCCTCGGCGTCGGCGGCGGGGTCCAGCACCAGAGCGTAGAAGATGCAGTCCTCTCCGCCTACGGCGATCATGCCGTGGGGGGTGCCGGAATCGTAGTAGATGCTGTCCCCGGGGCCCAGAACCTCGCTGTGCTCGCCCACCTGGACCTTCAGGTGGCCGCTGACCACGATGTCGCACTCCTGGCCCTTGTGGGTGGTGAGGGCGATGTCCCGGCGCTCCGCGTCGGCGTCGTACTCACAGTGGACGTACAGCGGCTCAGAGACTTTGTCCTTAAAGGAGGGGGCCAGGCTGTAATAGGTCATGCCGTGGGCTTTTTCGATCTTCTGCCCCTGGCCCTGGCGGGTGACGGTGTAGCCCCGCAGCTTGGGGCTGGAGCCCTGGATGATGTCGGTGACATCCACGTGGAGGGCCAGGGCACAGCGGTAGATAAAGGCGAAGGACAGGTCGTGAAGGCCTGCCTCGCAGGCATTGTATTCCTCCAGGGATACGTCGGTGAGTACCGCCATCTCCTGGGGGGTGAGGCCCACGATCTCCCGCAGCTCACGGATACGGCCTGCCATCTCATGGAGCTTGAAATCCAACCCGGTAGTCATCTGCTGTTTCATTACATGATCCTCCCTTGATCGTTTCCCATGGGGCAAACAAAAAACTCGCCCCAAAGATTCGGTAATCTTTGAGACGAGTATAAAATATACCCGCGGTACCACTCAAATTGCGCTGCGGTTATGGCAGCGCCCCTCGTCGGGCTCCAACAAGCCCTATGCGCTCACGCGGCAGTCACGGGAAGGGTCTAGTCCCGGCAGCAGCCGGTTTCTTCCTTCCAACTCGGGAGCTACAAACCCACGGCATCGTTTTCCCGGCTCGCACCAACCGCCGGTTCTCTGAAAAACTACCTCCGGAGCCCTCTCCGTCACAGTTTTTTGGGCGGCCCCTCTGGGGCCCTTCATTCAGTTTGGCACCATATTACCATAATCTCTGGCAAAAGGTCAAGCATAAATTTTAGCGATGTAAAGAAGAGAGGCGGGCGGCTTTTCGACGAAGCCGGGAGAGCTCCGTCGAAAAGCCTTACGTTTGGGAAGCCGCAGCCTCCTTAAAAATCAAAGCTTATTGCGGATGATCTTGCCGCTGATGGTCTTGGGCAGCTCATCCCGGAACACCACGATCCGAGGATATTTATACGGCGCGGTGTGTTTTTTTACATAATTCTGGATCTCTTTTTTCAGTTCCTCGGTGCCTTCCTTGCCCTTGACAAGAACGATGCTGGCCTTGACTACCTGGCCGCGGATCTCATCGGGGGCGGCGGATACGCCGCACTCCAGCACATAGGGCAGCTCCATGATGACGCTCTCGATCTCGAAGGGCCCGATGCGGTAGCCGCTGGACTTGATGACGTCGTCGGCCCGGCCCACATACCAGAGGTAGCCGTCCTCATCCTGCCAGGCCACATCCCGGGTGTGATAGAGACCGTCGTGCCAGACATCCTGGGTCTGGGCCTCATCCCGGTAGTAACCGGCAAACAGGCCGCAGGGCACGCCCTTTTCCGTATTGGTGCGGATGCAGATCTCGCCGTTTTCGCCGCGGGGCACCTCGTTGCCGTCGGCATCCACCAGCACCAGATCGTAGGTGGGGATAGGCTTGCCCATGGAGCCGATCTTCTGGGCGTTGCCCACCAGGTTGCCGATGGTGAGGGTGGTCTCGGTCTGGCCGAAGCCCTCGTAGATCTGCAGGCCGGTCTGGGCCTCAAACTGGCGGAACACCTCGGGGTTCAGCGCCTCGCCGGCAGTGGTGGCGTGGCGGATGGAGCTGAGGTCGTACTTGGAGAGATCCTCCTTGATGAACATGCGGTACATGGTGGGCGGTGCGCAGAAGGTGGTGATGTTGTACTGCTTGAAGAGGGGCAGGATATCGGCGGCGTCGAACTTGTCGAAGTCGTAGGTGAACACGGCGCCCTCACACAGCCACTGGCCGTAGAGCTTGCCCCACAGGGCTTTGCCCCAGCCGGTCTCACTGATGGTGAAGTGAATGCCGTCGGAGTGGACGCAGTGCCAGTACTTGGCGGTGATGTAGTGGCCCAGGGCGTACTTGTAGCTGTGAGCGGCGATCTTGGGGTAACCGGTGGTGCCGGAGGTGAAGAACATCAGCATCAGGTCGTCGCCCTTGGGGGAATCCGCTGTCCGGGGGAAGGAGCTGCGGAACATGGTGTACTCCTCATCGAAGTTGTGCCAGCCCTCCCGGCTGCCGCCCACCAGGATCTTGGTCTTGAGGGTGGGGCTGTCCTTCTCCGCCAGGTCCACCTGATGGGCCACGTCGCCGTCAGCGGTGCAGAGGATGGCGCTGATGCCGGCGGCATTGAAGCGGTAGGTGAAATCGTGCTCCTGGAGCAGGTTGGTGGCGGGTACGGCGATGGCGCCCAGCTTGTGGAGACCCAGGATGGCGAACCAGAACTGATAGTGGCGCTTGAGCACCAGCATCACCCGGTCGCCCTTCTTGATGCCCAGGGATTTGAAGTAGTTGGCCGCCCGGTTGGAGGCCTTGCTCATGTCGGTGAAGGTGAAGCGCCGCTCCACCTTGTTGTGGTCCAGATGGAGCATGGCCAGCTTGTCGGGATACTTGGCGGCGATGGCGTCCACGGTGTCGAAGGCAAAGTTGTACTCGTCGGCATGTTCAAAGGTCAGGGACTTGAGGGCGCCCTTCTCGTCCTCCACGGCGTGGACGAACTTCTGGCACAGGTATTCCTCGCTGGTGCGGGCCTGGACGATGCTCTCCCGGACGGAGCGCTCGTCGGTCTCCTCGCCGGAGATGACCACGGCACAGAATACGCACTCCTTGCCGCCTACGGCGATCATGCCGTGGGGGGTGGAGGAGTTGTAGAGGATGCTGTCACCCTCGTTGAGGATCTCGGTGTGCTCGCCGACCTGGACCTTCAGCTGGCCGGAGAGGATGATATCGAACTCCTGGCCGGAGTGGGTGGTGAGGTGGATAGGCCGGTGCTGCTGGGCCTCGTCGTACTCATAGGTGACGTAGTAGGGCTCCGCCAGCTTCTTGCGGAAGTAGGGGGCCAGGTTGCAGATGGAGATGCCCTGCTCCTTGGCGGTCTGCTGGCCCTCGCCCTTGCGGGTGACGGTGTAGCTCATCAGGTGGGCGCCGCTGTGGCCTTCCAGCAGGTCGGTGATGCCAAGGCCGAAAGCCAGGGCGCACTTATGGATAAAGGTGAAGGGCAGGTCCACAAGGCCCGCCTCGTAGGCGTGGTACTGCTCCACAGTGGTATCGGTATTTTGGGCCATCTCCGCCTCGGTGAAGCCGCAGATATGCCGCATCTCTCTGATACGGAAGGCCACCTCAGCCAACTGGTTCGCTACACGACTGGTCTCCATGAATTGATCCTCCTTAGAGAAGTATGTAATCCGGTGAACGAGAAAAGACGCCGCCTGCAAGCAACAAAAAAACTCGTCTCAAAGGAATTTCCTTTGAGACGAGTAAAAATCATTACCCGCGGTACCACTCAAATTGCGTCCCGGTACGGACGCCACCTTCAGGCTCCAACAAGCCCTATGCACTGACGCGGCAGCTACGGGAGGCGTCTACTTGCCCTTACTACGGGTGTTCAAACCTCCAGCTCGGAAGGGATGGGACCTTGAGACCTCTTGCCGCCGGGATCTCACCATCCCCGGCTCTCTGCGGGCAGAACCTTCTCGTCCGTCTTCGTCATCGCTTTTCTAATTCACTTGTGCTGGAGTTTACACCAATTTTTCCGCCTTGTCAAGACGTTTTTTGCATTTTTATGCGGACGAGAGGAAAATTCTGCCGCCGGGAGAGTCAACGGCCCCGGCTGCTTTTCCCGTGAGGACTGCCCTTGCGTCCGGCAGCCGGGCCTTTGTTGGTTCCCCGTGCTGGGGCCTTTCCGGGCCTTTCCGCGTTCCTGGCGCTGGCCCGGCTGAGGGCGGTTTTTCCACCGGGAGAGGCCTTGGTGTACCGGCTCTTGCCGGAGGAAGCGGCGGATGCCCTGTCCTCACGGCGGGTAGATCCTTTGCCCCGGCGCTCCTCCTGCTGGGGGCCTTTCCCGGACTTTTCCCGGCGTCCGGCGGCGGGCTTCTCCTCCTCCCGTCCCCCGTGGAGGGGCCGGATCAGGCAGTCTTTGCCGTAGCCGATGAGGTCGGTACGGTGGGCCTTGTGGAGGGCCTCCGTCACCAGACGGCGCATCTCCGGCCGCTTCCACTGGAGCAGTGCCCGCTGGAGGGCCTTGTCGTGGGCGCTCTTGGCCACGTATACCGGCTCCATGGTGCGGGGGTCGATCTCCGTGTACCACATGCAGGTGGAGAGAGTGCCGGGAGTGGGGTAGAAGTCCTGGACCTGCTCCGGCTGGCGGCCGGTCTTGTTGAGGTACTCCGCCAGCTCCACCGCGTCCTCCAGGGTGCAGCCGGGGTGGCTGCTCATGAGGTAGGGGACGATATACTGCTCCAGGCCGTAGCGCTGGTTGAGCCGTTCGTACTTCTCCTTGAACTTGAGGTACACGTCGAAGTGGGGCTTGCCCATGTAGTCCAGCACCCGGCTGGCACAGTGCTCCGGAGCCACCTTCAGCTGGCCGGAGATGTGGTAGCGCACCAGGTCGGAGAAAAACTCGCTGTTCTTCTCCGCCAGCATGTAGTCAAAGCGGATGCCGCTGCGGATGAACACCTTCTTCACCCCGGGAATGGCCCGGACTTTCCGCAGAAGCTGCAGATAGTCGCTGTGGCTGGGGTCCAGGTTCTTGCAGGGGGTGGGGGCCAGACAGGAGCGGTTCTTGCACATGCCGTTTTTCAGCTGCTGCTTGCAGGAGGGGTGGCGGAAGTTGGCGCTGGGGCCGCCGATGTCGTGGACGTAGCCCTTGAACTTGGGGTCGTGGGTAAAGCCCTCCACCTCCCGGATGACGCTCTCGTGGCTGCGGGAAGTGACCATCCGCCCCTGGTGGAAGGCCAGGGAGCAGAAGTTGCACCCGCCAAAGCACCCCCGGTTGTGGGCTGCGGAGAAGCGGACCTCCTCAATGGCTGCCACGCCGCCCATGGCGTCGTACATGGGGTGGACCTCCCGGGCGTAGGGCAGCTCGGCGATGTGGTCCAGCTCCTGCTGGTTCAGGGGCATGGCCGGAGGATTCACCACCAGCATCTGATCCCCGTGGGCCTGGAGGATGGCCTTGCCCCGGATGGCATCGTGCTCCTCGTATTCGATCTTGGTGGCCAGGGCATAGTCCCGCTTGTCGCTGCACACCGCCTCATAGGAGGGTACCGTCACCGCGTCAAAGGCGCAGTGGGGGTCCCGGGCGGCATAGGCGGTGCCCCGGATGTCAGTAAGGGTCTCCACCTTCTCGCCCCGGCTCAGCCGCCGGGCGATCTCGCGGGTGGCACGTTCTCCCATGCCGTAGGTCAGGAGATCTGCCTGGGCGTCAAAGAGGATGGAGCGGCGGACCTTGTCGTCCCAGTAGTCGTAGTGGGCGAAGCGGCGGAGGCTGGCCTCCAGGCCGCCGATGATAATGGGCGTGCCGGGAAATGCCTCCCGGGCCCGGTTGGCGTAGACGATGGTGGGCCGGTCGGGCCTGAGGCCCATTTTGTTGCCGGGGCTGTAGGCGTCCTCGCTGCGGCGCTTCTTGGCGGCGGTGTAGTGGGCCACCATGGAGTCGATGTTGCCCCCGCCGATGAGAATGCCGTACCGGGGCTTTCCCATAGCCCGGAAGGCGTCGGCGCTGTGCCAGTCCGGCTGGGCCAGTACCGCCACCCGGTAGCCCTCGTCCTCCAGCACCCGGGCGATGATGGCGGTGCCGAAGCTGGGGTGGTCGATATAGGCGTCGGCGGTGACCACCAGAAAGTCGTAGTACCACCAGCCGCGGTTTTCCATGTCCTCCTTGCTGACAGGAAGAAAGTTCAGTGTATCCATATGGTTTCTCCTTTGCGTTGCCGCCTTGCCGTTGGCGGGGGATTTGGCCGCTGTTCAGGCAGCGGGGGAGGAGCGGGAGACCGCTCTCAGGGGATCTCCCGGATGGTCAGCTGCAGATCCATGGTCATATCCGCCCCGGCACTCTCGAAGCCGTACTGGGCGAAATAGCCCCGCAGGTCGTCGGGGCAGGTCAGCACCAGGGTCTCCAGTCCCTGGCGGCGGGCGTATTTTACCGCCTGGCCCAGCAGCTGTACGCCCAGATGACGGCCCCGGTGATCAGGAGACACCATGTAGTCGGTGATGCGCAGGGCGTCACTTTCCCGGCGGAAGGCCACCAGGCCCGATTCCTCCTCGCCCAGCATGGCCCGCAGGACCATGCGGTCCTCGGCGGCCAGCGGAACAAACCAGAAGTCCTCGTCGCTGTTGCCGTCCTTATACCAGTTCTGGCGGCGGAAGGTGGAGCACTCGGCCGGCACATGGGAGGCGTCGTCCCGGAACACCACCCGGATCTGGTCGCCCTCCACTTCCAGAAGGCTTACGGCAGTGTTGTCACTGTGGCCGCTGCTGCCGATCTCCTGAAGGGTCATCCCCTCCAGAGTTCCTAAAAGGGTCCGCAGGGCGGCTCCGTGGCTGGCGGCAGCCACGGTTTTGCCGGGGTTTTCTGCCGCAATGCGGCGGATGCCCTCCACGGTCCGGGCTGCCACTGTCTGGAAGGTCTCTGCCCCCTCTACCTGCCACAGATCGGGGCGCTGGTTGAAATAGCGGTACATCTCCGGATCTCTCCGTTTGAGTTCTGCCCACGTCCGCTCCTCCCAGTCTCCCAGACAGACTTCCCGGAGCAGGGGAAGGGGCTGGAAGGGGAGATGCCGGGGCACATACAGGGCGGAAGCGGTGGCGTGGGTCCGGTTGAGATCGCTGCCGTATACCGCGTCGAGGTGTACGCCTTCAAACCGCTGACGCAGGTAGTGAAGCTGGCGGTAGCCCCGGGGCGTGAGGTTGCTGTTATACTGTCCGTGGGCCACACGAAAGAGATTGCCCTCTGCTTCCGCATGCCGGATCAGGAAAATTTTGGTGATCATGGCAAGTCCTTCTTTGTTATCGTTTTATGGATATTGTATCGGACCTGTCAGCATTTAGCAAGGAAAATGATTTTTGTCCCGCGCTTATTTTTTGCGCTGCCGGGCCATACTAGGGACGTCCGAGAGGAGGCATGAGAATATGAACGGATTTGTAAAAGGTATGGTTCTGGGTGTAGTGG
>ULUX01026330.1_pt1 | contig 32867 bp, 29 predicted proteins | sample 1958961 | NCBI WGS metagenome assembly ULUX01 (sample SAMEA4835773, study PRJEB28245) | human gut metagenome | biome: gut microbiome; material: fecal sample | place: Denmark | collected 2008 | reverse complement strand
GCTCCGTCAGCTAATGTATTCAAGTTGCCGGATATGACCGCTTGGGCGGTGTTTTTCAAGGAACAACGCCGCTGATTTATCAGCAGCGGAGTGGGGCTCAAAGCCCTCTCACTCTATTAGCCGTTGAAAACACCGTTTGCACCAAACTTTTTTGTCATCTCAGCATCTTTTTCAATTTCTGCAAGATACGGATCTTTCGATTATGGATCGTCATTCGATGGACTCCCATTCTTTCTTCCAGCTCACGCTCTGAGCGCTCGTCGAAAAACAGCGCATGGATCAGAGCCCGTTCTTCTTCGCTCAACTGATCCAGTGCGGCCCGCAAACGGCATAAATCGTCTTTCTTGATCACGGCATCCTCGACGCCTTCAGCATCGTCCGCAAACTGGCACTTCGCAGAATATACAAGCCGCTCCAGCGAATCCTCCTTGCTGGGGATATAACTCTCCGCCCCATTCGCGGCATTTTTCCTGCGCTGTTCGCTTTTCAGATCCACCTCCATGTATTTCATCTTGCGGTCGCTTTTCTTCAAGACTTCCAACACATCCGGGCGCTCTTTTAAGCAGGGATATATCTTCAAATAATCGACCCGATATGGGTCATTGTGATACGACATCTTCTGTCCTCCGTTTCATCATTTTGAAAATTTCACAAACGATGAAGCGGAGGGCCTCGGCATCTCTCACAGGCAAAAGACCAGCAAAATAAAACGCTCATTCAGTTCCTTTCTGGAACCAAATGAGCGAAAAAGCCGCTTGATCTGCCTTCACCACCATGGCCGCATTGATTCGTCTCACTCTCTTTGAGAGCAAGGACTGCAAATCAAGCGACACATGGGAAGGTCACGCATCAAGCGGCTCCGGGGTACAAACTTGGATATTCAATTTTTAGTTGTCGCAGGCAAGGCGCTTCCTACACGCCGTTACAGCTTAGAATCGGTTAAGTCGAAATGCCACCGGTGGGAAAAACACCTGTTCTCCGCAATGGGGGCATTTCACATAAACTGCGCCGTGATTTCCTTTACACAGGATCTCTAACTTGTTCTGGCAATACGGGCACATTCTCGCCATTGTAATATGACTGGAATACTGTTTTTTCAATTCCTGCTGCTCTGTCTGTATGCAGGAATAGCGTTGTGGATCAAGTTCCCTTACATTGATCTTTGCCATACTTACTCCCTGCCATATCAGGCGATCTCATTTTTCTCCGGAAATATATCTACCAATGCATACGGGTCATACAAATCGTTTCTCCCTACCAAACCGAGTTGGGATAATCTTATAGTCAGTGCTGTTTTGGACACACCGAGCCGCTTTGCGGCCTCCGAAAAACGCTCATAGTCTTTGCGTGCGTATATGCGATTCAGCACGCTGATACCATCTTTCAGGCCAACATTTGCCATATGGCGATATACCAGTTCCTTTGGCAAGAGGAGAAATGAAGTCAGCACATTGGTCTGCCACTCCTCCCAATCAAGAACAGGGTATTGCGTATGTTCATCTGTCATGCGAAATACGCAGCGAGGAGTTTGCGCCTCATATTCTTCCGGATACAGCATCCAAAACAGTTGATGCGCTGCTTCGTGCATCATAGTAAAGTTCAAACGGCCAATCTGATTTTCTGCCACAAGGCTCTGATCAATGAAGGCCGTTTTCCCGTCTAATTCATAGTCGAGCCTTGTGCCGTCCCTTTGAGGAATCGTTATGATTACCCCCGATGTCGCCGTAAGGCCGATGGCATCATGTGCTTCACTGATATCTGCAAAGGTAAATTGCAGGCCACACATCTTCTCTGCAAAATCTGCCGGATCAATATGATCGACCTTTTGAGGGACTTTTTTTAGGTAATCACGAAGCAATCTACGGGAAATGTGTTCGATGTCTTTCCGTGAAAGCCAGAGCATCTACATGCGCCCCTTTCTATTCCAACGCGTCCACAAATTAGAACATCTGTTCGCTTCTTGTTAAGGAGTATAGCACGCCCGCTAATCTATGTCAAGTGAAATAAATCGCTCGTATTTTGTACAAAAAATAATCGCCATTTCCTTTGCATTATCATTACACCAGCTGTTGGTGAGTGGAGGTATTGATTTGGCATTTTTAATAATGATAGTTCAAGAGTTTTCACAAAATCAACAAAAATTTCGACTTGATATTGCCAAAGGAGAATATAGCGTATAAAATAATTGGCAGAAATGGAAAAATATAGCCGAATCGCGGGATATCACTATAATCAAAAATTTTGAAGAGAGAATGGTTGTTTGATGTGATCAGATAAAGTAGTACGCTCCTGCTTTAATCAACATCTTCTGATCGCAGCATGGGGATCGTGTATGATTTAAGAACGCACATGGAATGGGAAAGGGAGTGATGCCTATCCATAGAGGTTCCAACGGTGCTATTTCAGAATAGAGAAGGAAAAATGTATTCTACTTACAGGAAAGGAAGGATTTAAGTGAAAGGTGCGAAGAAGCATTTTAGCAGAGCATTAACATTGCTGTTAAGCGTTCTAATTATGCTCCAAACAGTTACTGTTCCGGCATTTGCTGCTGAAAATACTACAGAAAATGTAGAAGTAGCAACTAATGACGCATCTACGGAGGAAGAAAGCACATTCAACCTTATAAACGCCGATGTTCAGATCGATGATGAATATGGCAACGAGGCAGATTATATATCGGAGGTACAGATCCCCGATTTGGAACAAATTAGCGAAGAAACACTTGTAGAAAATGGCGTTTCGATTCATAGCGACTATCCTGGTGATGCTATGGTCTATTTGACTCAAAGATGGCTGAATCAGGAGTACGGTGATGTGCCGGGTTTTGGATATGTCACTGAAGACGGAAGAACGGGGTGGGATACCGTTTACGGTCTTACGAGAGCTCTGCAGGTGGAACTTGGAATCGCAGATTTGGCGGATAATTTTGGCCCAACTACAGAGCGCCTTTATAGCCAGAATCTGTTGCGACGGCAGGACGGTGTCACAAATCGGAAATTTGCAATATTGCAGGGAGCACTTTGGTGCAAAGGGTATAACCCTGGATATAATCTGTCCGAAACCGAAGATGGCGCCGTTGTATTCAATGGCGTGTTTGATGCAGATGTAGAAAGGGCCATCATTGAATTAAAAGAAGATGCCGGCCTTATCAATCCAGATGGAGTTGTGACAGTTAATATCATGAAGGCCCTGATGTCCATGGATTCATTTAAACTGTTAAGCTCTTATGGCGGAACAGAGGCTGTTCGTGAAATGCAGCAAAAGCTGAACCGCAAGTATGAGGCATATACTGGGATCACTCCTTGTGATGGTGTGTATGGCAGAAATACAAACAAGGCATTAATATATGCATTACAGGCGGAGGAGGGCATGCCGCCAGATGTTGCAAATGCAAACTTTGGTGAAACGACAAGACTGTGCTGCCCGGAAATTCCGTATTTTGGAAGGTCTACAGATGCCAGAAAATATCCCGGGACATCATCAGGTAGCTATTATTCGAATGCAGAAATCACATCCATTACGGAGTTGCTGCAGTTTGCATTGCTTGTTAATGGATATGATACCGGAGCAATAGACGGGCAATGGGGCCCTGCAACACAGCAGGCTTTATACGATTTTCAGGAGAAAATGAAAATCACGTTGACTGGACATGCAGATAAAACTACATGGCTGTCGTTGTTTATTAGTTGCGGTGATACATCAAGATCGGCTTTGGCTGCAGACTGCGCAACCCAGCTCACAGCCGCAAAAGCAAAATCACTATATGACAATGACTATCGATACATTGGAAGATATTTGACCGGAAATACCAAGAAAATCACACGCAGCGAGGCACAAATTATTTTTGATGCGGGGCTCAGTTTCTTCCCGATCTATCAGACATCTGCTGATGAAAATTCGTACTTCACTTCAGATCAAGGGGCGATAGATGCAAATGCGGCTATTGCGGCAGCTGCTGAGTTAGGAATTCCCAAAAATACGATTATTTATTTCGCCGTGGATTATGACTGCTTGGATTATCAGATTACCTCCAATGTGATTCCTTATTTCAAGAGTGTCCATGAAGTTATGAGCAATAGCAATACTTATAGAGTCGGCATTTACGGAACGAGAAATGTCTGCACAAGAGTTTCCAACAAAGGCTATGCTGAAAGTAGCTTCGTGGGTGATATGTCTACTGGATTCAGTGGAAACTTGGGCTTTGGTATGCCCTCTAACTGGGCGTTTGATCAGTTTTATACCACTTCGATTGGCAGCGGAAGCGGCTGCCTTGAAATTGACAAGGACGGTTTTTCAGGCCTCGACAGTGGTGTGTCTAAATTGGATGAGCTCAAAAATCCAGGATCGGATCCGGATATCGTTTCGTTTTCCCAAGATTCAATTGAACTCGAGGGACCAACTGTTAATATATTTGGCAAAGATACAGCCCTGTTTAAGACGAAACTTGATTGGAAGTTAGATTTGGACAAATTGGTAGATTGTCAATACAATATAACGGAGAATACCTATCAAATAACCATAGGCCTGAAAGATCCTGACCTAAACCCATCAGCGCATGCAACAAACTTTAAAGATCTAAAAGCGATGGTTCGAAGCTTTAATGGATATACACCAACTGCAATTAATGATTATCAAAAACTGAAACACGAGTTGAAGACAGTAAAATTCAATATGGGATTCGCATACGAAGGCACCATCGGTGGATATATTGAAATTGATGCAGCGACGGGTAAGGTGCGCGATGGTGGAATGTTTATGATAGCTGAGCTAGAAGCCAATGCCGAAATACCCCTTTCTGTGACAGTGTTTCCGCTCACATATTTTCGCTTTGAGATAAGCGGATCACTAAAACAGCAATTATACTTTGCCCTAACGGAAACTGGACAGTATGGGATCAACGGCAATGGTAACTATTCTGTAACGCTTCGAGCTGGCATAGTGGCTGGAGTTGAAAAGATTTTGCAGGCATATGCTGGTGGAACTGGTACAATAAAGTTGGAATTTAAAGAAGTTACCAATCTGCGTGATACAACAAAGGCAACCCTTACTGCGGGAGTGTTCTTAGAAATAGAATGCCTTTTGTGGGAGCACAGATTTGAATGGGATTTTATAAATCGACAAATATTCCCCAAAGTGGAGACGACAGAGGAATCCCTTATGAAAGTAACGAGAGATGATCTTAGGTTTATTGAACCGCTACAAGGTGTTGTAGCATATAGTGCAAATCCAGCAGCTTACAAATCTAATGTGCAAAGATACTGTGCCCCGCAAATTGTCGAATTAAATAGCGGAAAAATCCTTATGATCTATATTGATGATGTTTCATCACGATCGGATGAGAATAGAACGGCTCTCATGTACAGTATTTATGACGGTGCATCTTGGAGTGCTGCGCAGCCTATTTTTGATGATGGCACCATGGACCATGCACCGATTATGTGCGCTGACGGAAATGGTGGTGTACATATTGTGTGGCAGAACGCAAAAACGGAATTTGGCACAGATGTCACGCTCGATGAAATGTCAACCAACATGGAGCTATACTATACTCATTGGGATGGTGAAGCATTTTCAGGAACAGTGGCCCTTACAAGTAATTCGGACTATGAAACCAATTGCAGTTTGGCTTCCAATGGCGACGATTTGACTGTTGTTTGGCAGCAAAATTCAGAAAATGATCCGTTTTCTGTTGAAGGAACTAACTCAATTCATAGGAAACAGCTGGTCGGTGGGAAATGGCAATCGGAGGAAACCATCGCATCGAATTTGCCCATAGTAAACAGTATTGCCTGCACCTATATTGGCCATAACAGTGTAGTTGCATATTCCGCAAAAACAAATACAGATATGTCATCCGTTGATGATATGGAAGTATATTACTATGGCGATGGTGAATTGAGCAAAGTTACAGAAAATAGCACATCGGATACATCGGTATGCTTCCTGGATGATAAACTATACTGGATGGGCAATCACGCTATTATGTGCATGACAGGCGGAAGTGCAGCGACAGTTGAGACTATGGTGGACAATCTTCCAGAGTCCGTTTCAACATTCAAGGTTCTGAAAAGTGCAGATGGACAGAAAGCGATTGTTTGGGAAGATGTGAATGAAAAGGCACAGTTTTATGGTACTTACTATAATGAGGCGCTTGATAAATTCGGGAACATTCTTCCGCTTACAACAGGCGATGATGTAATCCGCGGATGGGATGCCTGTATGATGTCTACAGGGAAGATCCAACTGGCATATTGTGCTGCGGATGCTTTGAGCGAACCTGAAAATGGCAAAGCGTATGGACAACTCGATTTGGTTCAAAAGGAAGCAGAGGCGTTTTGCGATGTCGCTGTAAATCCGATAGTGACTTATTCCGGAGAGGTCACTGGCGGGGAAACGATTGCCCTGAGTGCCGATGTATACAACAATGGATCGGTAGATGTTTCGGCTCTTGATATTGAAGTCGTCGATCCGCAAGGAAATATTGTTGACAGTCGTACATTAAACGAGACCCTGGATATCGGTGGAAGTACCAATTTGGAAATACCGTTTACACTTCCGCAGACAATTTCTCGGTCAAACTATGCCTTAAGAATAACACCACATGGCGATACAGATGTTCGGCCAACAGATAATGAGGCTTCTTTTGAAATTGGATTGGCTGACATCGCAATCGAAAATGTGCAGGAGTCAATAACTGACACCGGGCGACAGCTACAAATCACAGTAGCTAATAAGGGCTATGAAAAAATTGATGCGGCAAAGCTGGCGATTTATTCTGACAGCGTCCAAGGAGAGGTACTGGCCGATATTAATATCGCAGCCCTTGATGCCGGAGAAAAAAGCGTTTTAAGTTACGACATTGCCGAAAACAGCCTGGGATCTGATCCGCTTCAGCCCAATCTATATCATCTGGTAGTAGAAACAGATGCGGATGAGGCCAATTATAGCAATAACGAAAAAGATGTATATGTCCATGCAAAATGCGCAATTTCTCTGAGCTCCGGAAATGGTGGTACAGTGCGAGGAACGGGCAGTTATAGCTACGGCTCTACAGTAACTATTTCTGCAATCCCCAATGAGGGTTATATGTTTGAAGGTTGGTATGAAAATGGAAGATGCCTCGATAATATCTCAGATGAATATACCTTCACTGCTTTCGCAAACCGCACAATAGAAGCAAAGTTTGTCCCTAATGATTTGACGATTTCTAATGTCGAAGTAATTGGTGACAAAGAGCCAGAGGAGACGTTGATTTTTTCGGCTAAGGCGGAAGGCGGATGTCGACCGTATGTATGGGAGTATACTATTTACAAAGGTGATACTCTATACTATACTCTAAGTGGTTCAACATTCGACTATCTTGAGTGGTCGCCAACAGAGACAGGAAACTATACCATTGTTGTCTGCGTTATAGATAAAACTGGGTTTAAGGCAACATACTCGAAACAGTTTTCTATTATTTGAATCAATCACAGGGAAGTGGCATTAGCCACTTCCCTGTGATATAACAAATCGCTATGGATTCAATATGGAGAATAAGATGAAAGAAAGAAACTGGAAGTATAAAATCACCGGTAACTGGTTTGGACCTATGGTGATTGCAATCACGACGGCGGTCTCCGGAGGATTCACATTCTGGCTTTACACTGCACACGATGGTGCCTTTGTTGGACTCGGCGGCCTAACAGCCTTTTTTGCTATCATCTGCGTTCTGTCCGCATACGGTGCAATGTCTTTCAAGTTGCTTGTGGATAAAGACGGCTTTTATTTTCGGACCAAACCCGGCAACGGGCGGTACTACCGCTACAGCGAGATTTGCAACATGTGGCTCAGCTCCGGCAGAGAGACGGACACACAGGAAGCAACCTACTGCAACTTTGAAACGATAGAGGGAAAGCGGTCGAGATTTCTCGTACTTGACCCCCACCTTGATGCGGTGGATTATATGATTGAACGGGTTGAGGCCGTGGGAAGCAGACGTGGGGATGACGACTTCGACCGCGAGATCGTCATTACCGGGAAGACGGAGAGTGTGGTTATCATAATCCTTGTGATTTTTGGTTTTCCCATACTTTACTTGATGCTTTTTGGATGGACCACCATGCCGCTGATTTTCCGCATGATTCCGGTCGCCATTTTGCTGTTTTCAATTGTGCGGGCTTTTTCTCACGGACTGTTTTATATGCTAAAGATTCAAAAGGACGGCTTTTATTGCCGCACCAATCCCTTAAATGGGCGGTACTACCGCTACAGCGACATTCTGGACTGCTGTCTGGTCGAGTCACAGCGGAACATGCGCAGAAGCGCAACGCGTTACGGTTACTACATGAAATTCACCGACTGCGAAAACCAAACACACAGGGTTCCTTATAACAAATCGTTGTACGAAGGGGAAATCGACGAACTGGTCGCCAGGATCAAGAGGGCAAAAGAAGATGAAGCATGAATCGGCTGTTCAGGCCGTGAAAGAACTGATGCGGAAGGACTCAGTTTTTCGGTCTGTAATACAGGGCTGGGGCGTTGCGACGCTGCTTATCGGCATCTTTATGTTTTATATGGGGGCCAATACTTATATTCAATCATACAAGCAGACGGATTGGGTATTCGGCAGCGCATACATTACGGATATTTCCGAGTTGAACAGAAGCAAAGTTGGCAGGGGTGGCATCAACTATTCGATGACCTACGAATATGAAGTGGATGGAACGCATTATACAGGTAAATATGGCCCCCTGGCAAACTCTATCGAGGTGGGCAGGTCCATCCGCATCAAATACGATCCGAGCGCCCCGGAAAACTCCACCGGCTTTCTGGCGCCGAGTGGCAATGATCTTGCCCTGGTGATCATAGGAACGATTCTTGCCGTGCCTGGATTTTTCATGTCGGGCATCCTCGGCCTTCTGCGGAGGCTTCTGCGGGGACTGCATCGAAGCGAGATTCCAGACTACGCACCGCCGGAAGAGAAACGCACTGCGCCCCCCAAAGCCCCCGCGCCCTCCGCCTGCGATATAGTTATGGGGGTACGCAATATCCTCCGAACCCTTGCGCCGATACTCATATTCCTGCTTTTCGGATTTATCCTCATGCTCATCCAAAACGCAATATCCTAATCACAGGAACCATGTGAATTACATTGAATGTTGCCCGCAGAAAAGATCGTGTAATTGCAAGGTTAAATATAAGCTCAAAAGTCAGGCGCTTATAAAGGGCCGCCATCTTAAGAGGCCGTTTCTCACGACTTTCGGGACACTCACGCATAGCAGTTTTTTCGGCCCAAACTGGTGGCGTTGTCAAGATTTATACGCAAAAAGGATTTTATGTTCAGGCTGAAAGAAATTTACCGAGTTTTCCTCCAGATATTGCATAGACCATATCCTTCCTTGTTGGCATCACCGATTTTTTATAAGACATGTTGCTTGTTCTTTTCTCTGTCTTAATATCCTCCGATAGAGTGCTCTTTTCCATGCCATAGGCTTTATATCCCCCGGCAAAGCGGGGGGTCCTCTTTTGCGGCCAAAAGGCATCCCGGTCACTGGATTACGCAGTGACCGGGATGTTTAATACATTTTATCCGAATGTCTTCATTTTATTTTCAATAGCGTTCACTCCGACCATCGTGTTTGTTGATGCAAGACTCTGCAATTTAGCCACATTAGTCCTCGAAACCATCGGTTTTACTGTAACAACTCCCTCATTGACTCCAATCACTTTTCCCCGTGCAATTGTATCAGTAATCCTAACGCCAGATAAGCTATTTGTTTTTCTTACCATTTCAACCTTCGCTCTCGACGGAATTGTAACAACTAAGCTATCCCCAACTTTTGGAGTTTTACTAATATCCCCAATTCTAATCACAAACTTATCATTAGAGGCCGAAACAATTTTTGCTTGCAATTTTTTTCTTTTTTCCATCATATTTTATATCAATGTACAGACGCCTACCAATGAGCCGGCTTGCTCTGGATCGCGGATATGAGACGGGCGCTGTTCACCGAGGGCTGGAGCTTCTGGGCATTACCGGATATATCCCCGCAATTCAGTTCTCCAATCCACCTGAGAAATATGGATTCTCCTACGATCCACAGCTCGACGCATTCATCTGTCCGGAAGGAGTTCCTCTTACATACCACAGGCTAAATTGCAGCAAATCGACGGGCAAATATCTGCGTTGCTACCAGGTCGAGGGCGATGCCTGTATGCGCTGTCCAAAACGGCCGAGCTGTTTTGACAAGGCTGGAATTCGGCGCAGAGTGCTGGCCAGCAGTTGCTATCCGGCATTTTTCAGAGGGCACCAGCGTGTGGGAACTCCAGAATACCTGGCCATGATGCGGCTTCGTAAAATCTGGGCCGAGGGCAGCTTCTCCGTCTTGAAACGGGAACACTGTATTTCAAGGATTCGAAAAAGGGGCATTCTTGCAGCTACGGAAGAATGCCTCCTTGCCGCCATGGCCCTAAACCTCAAGAGGATGGTAAATGCCATCTTTCGCTATCCCCAAATTTACTGTTCTGCTGGAACCTCTGTGGGTTTCAGCAGTTTTTTTGCTTTTGTCAACAGGTCCCTTATTGTACCTTATCCTCACGAGAGTCCCGGAAGAATCCGTTATGACTCAGTCTGTAAAACAGCAGCCAAAATTGTCAATATTGTAAAAGTAGAACATACACTACCCTTGCGGGATGGTGTATGTTCTACTAATGCACAGATAAGGGATGGCAGCAGCTATTTAGTAATACGAAAATCCGGAACTACAGTTACTCCTCACCTATATTCACTTGAATGATTTTTCTGGTAGGATAATTTGTCACTTGCAGCCAGATACTGCTTTGCTCTAAACCATTCCATTCAGAGGATGTGAATCGATATCTATACAGATCAAATGGCAGCAAAATATCACATGAGGCGCCATCCTGTAACCGAATTCCGGTAGCACCGTCCAATATAGGATTAACCACGCCCAAGAGATCCCAATCCATATTCATGAGCATATCCGTGGTGTATAATGATAGTTCCGTTAAAGGGAACCCTTCTGCGGAACTATTCTGCTGAGAAACAGTAACGCTAACCAACGCAATCTTATCGGGAATTCGACTTCGATCGGTTCCGTCATACTGCAAGGCGGAAGTATAGGCACGATAATCTACAATTTCAAAACGGTTGACCTGAAGCATATAGCCTTCAGCCGCCAAATTATACCCTACAAAATCCGGCGCAATAGGAACGATTTCTCCAACGGAGTATGTCTTCTCTGTATTGGCAGACCATCGTTGACGATAATCCTGATTAATTGCTTTATAGCGGATTATCCAAACAAAGAGCACTACTGCCGCAACGGAGAAAATCAGCCAGAATTTCTTTTTGCCTTTCATTTGCCTATCACCGATGTTACCCTTCCCGCTTGTATTTGAATAACAACATCCGATACACTCTGCACAAAGTCAGCATCATGACACGCAACGACCACTAATGCACCGCACTGACATTCTTTACGGATCAACTGTGCGATCATAGCAACGCCCTGCTCATCCAGTGCATTTGTTGGTTCATCCAAAATCAGCAGATCGGGCTTTTCCATCAAGGCCGCAGCAATACCCAGGCGTTGCTTCATGCCTAATGAATATCTTTTGAAAGTCCGTTTATCATTCGGGTCCAGGCCAACCGCCTGCAGGGTGTTATGGATGTCGGAAGCCGAAATCAGCTGTTTTAGACCGGCAAGCAGCTCCAGATTTTTTTGCCCGGTATACTCGTCAATAAATGCGGGACTCTCGATCATCACTCCCACAGATTCAGGGAAATCCAAATCCTTCCCCAGGCGGCGATCATTTACTGAAACACTGCCCTCTGTTGCATAGATCAACCCACACATCAGACGTAAAAGCATCGTTTTACCCGATCCATTTTCCCCTTGCAATCCGTAGACTTTTCCGCTTTCAAAATTCAAACTGATGTCTTGCAGCACGACCGCTCCGTGAATGGTTTTTGTGACATGATCCACCACAACATTCATCGTATCACCGTCCTATTTTTCAAGAGATATGAGGTCTTTTCTTTGTATCAGTAAATATCCTGCGCCTATTGATAAGAGCATCAGTAGCAGTGTAAACACCAGTTCTTTACGATAACTCAATCCATTTGCATCAAAAAGCTGGTATCGCATCACCATCGCTCCGTTGCCGACCAACCATTCAATAGGGAAATATGCGGCAGCAATATATGTGACAAAGCATATTAGAAAGCTAATGGCCGGACGGACGACAAGGTTTAAGAGTGTTTGCAGCATACATACGGCCGTAAGAGTCACAAACGGAAGTATCAGAGCATATAGGATAACGCTTGCCGGCGTGAGTGAAATTGTCTCTCCACACAAGACCTCCGAAAACAAGAATGCGGTGATTTCGGGCGTGTTGTTCAGGCCGAAGGTAACGGGTGTTAGAATCGCTGTGCCTATTATGGCAATCATTTCACAGGCAAAGTATAAAGTACAGCTTGCTATGCACCATATACACTTAGACAGCCACCATTTCACACGCGATGTGCGTAGGAAAACTTGCTGACCTTGTACACTGATACCTTGCGCAGGATATGCTGCTGTTATATACAGGCAAAAGCCGCACACAATCAGCCATTCGATGGGGATCGACACCTTTTCTTCCATAGAGCCGTGTTGTATGATTGCCATGCCACGAAATAGACACAGCATATAGTCGCCAATTGAACCCCGGCTTGAAATGGATTCCACATGGCAATAGAATTGCACAGAGCGATATACTGCGAATAAGCGCATGGAAAAGAGGAGAGTGGCAATCAGATAGTTTCTCCTTTGCAATCCCTGCCGCAGATCATAGCGCAACAGCCTATAAAACCTCATGTCTGTATTTCCTATATATCCCCGCAAGAACAGATACGAATGTCAAGAGAATAAGTTCCACAAGTACGATCCATGTGGGGCTTGGATTTGTACTTGCCAAATTGCACAGCCTTAAAGGCGAGAGCTCTATATACCAGTTCATTGCGTCGGCAAGCATGGGGGTAATGAAATCAAGTAATAGGAACAGCAGAAGTGGAGTTGCTATCACAAAGAATCGATGTTTTACCTTATGTCCGACGATAATGCACAAACTGGCAGCAACGCCGCCCCAGAAAAACTCAATAACACACCAGATGATTGCATGCAGCCAAGGGTGAGTATAGTATAGCTTCGCCAAAAAGGCTGTACCCGAACAGAATCCTGTAATAGGCAGCGTGACCCGAGGAATACAGGCGGGACATATCATCGCAGATGCAAACAGATCCGCAGTTACCGGCAATGCAATAGCAATGCCGCCACTAACAAATACAGCCGCCATTTTGCCTGTTAGGTATTGAGAATACGGAACTCTGGTAAGAATATTATTTGTCATATGAGACCTGTTGTCCTCATACAATGACCACCCATAAGGCATAGCAGCCAAAAATGGCCAAACGGCATAGAAGACTACAGCCCCGACGGTGACTCCGTTGACGCCGATCCAATTGACAAATAAGCTGCACCCATCATATCCGCCCGGGGAATGTGCATAGGATGCGCCTAAGTCACTGACGGTAATTGCAGTTTGAACCAAATCAGCTATGACAAGAATAAAACCGATCAGCAATGCACTGCGCATCATTTTGTTGTGAAATGCTTTCCACATTTCGGTTCTAATACAGTTCCCCATTATGTTATTCCTCCGCTAATGTTTACTGCTCCATCTCGGCTTGTTTTGAATGCTTTGTATTTGATTTACTGTCAGGGCGTTGCATCCTTATACGAGTTTGCGCTATCAGGGCTCCATTCACCGGACATGGTTTCACCAAAAAGATTGGGGCACGAGAAGGAGAGCGTTGCCCAGCGATAGCCGTCCTCATTCTCATTCTGTCAACCGCTGTATACATGGACTGTAATATAGAATATTCATCTATATTACAAGTTACCTATTATGCTGTTGCAGTAGCGGGATTCACATAAAAGCTTTGCCCATCAACTGTGCATACTACTTTTACTGTATATGTTTTCCCTTTTGTTACCTCATGAGAGCCTGTGATAAGCAGATACGATGTCCCGTTACCGCTCCAGGAGTCGATCATCGTACGGCCTTGCCATAATTGAAGTGTTGCATGGATGGTTTTTCCAGGCTTGGCGATAGACACTCTGCATGTAGCTGTTGTTCCATTGATGGTGATTGAAGCCGACGGCGTAGCTGCTTGTACGGATGTAGCTTGCGCTGTCGCGGAGCAGGATAACAACAGGATCAATGCAAGGATGAGAGAAATCGTCTTTTTTTTCATAAATACACCCCCTTTCTCAATTCTTCTAAGCATTAGAACGGAGAAAGGGGGTGCTTTTTGGACACCATAATTACATGATTTTATTATTTTGTAGGAATCGACAAAATAAGGGATTGCGCTATGTGCACTATGTCCTCGTTGCTGATATTTCCCTGTATATTAAACACAACCTGATTCGCTTCGTCCACCCATATTAAAGCTTTTTCTGGTGAAGTTTCATTGCCAATGTATAAATCTGCTGGAATTCCGTTGATATCGACTTTGACTACTTCGCTATACTCCTGTGCTGTTGTGCTCATGCTGGTATGCTGCATCAAGGTATATTCAACAGAAAACATTTTTTCTCCGGTATCGTTGGCATATACGCGAAGACAATAATCGCTATCTTGATAGTTATCTACCAGCGAAAATCCGTCCGGTATCCACGACGGCTCATAACAGATGTGATCTATTTCATTATCTTCGCTATTGAAAAGATAGATCGTTATGCTCTCGTAGATTTCTTTTATCCATTGGAAGGCGCGCTCTCTTGCCTGTATATCAACTGTCAGCCATGTGCTGACAGACAGAATCGTCACAATTAATATTACCGCAGCCCGCTGCCATATTTTATGCGCAACAACCCTACGCTTGCTTTTTTTTCGTAATATCTCCATGCTATGTTCAAAATCATCGGAAAATACATGTTCGCATTCACTGGGAGACGGGAATGAAGTAAGCATGGACTCTGCTACACGCTTTGCCGCGTTGGCCAGTTCCTGTTCTGACCATGCCATGTTTGACATTTTACGCATCTCCTTTCAAATGTTTTTGCAAAGCGACCTTGGCTCTCCAAAGCTGCTTTTGTGCGGTATCCTTTTTTATATGCAGCATAGATGATATTTCTCGTACAGAGTATCCATTATAATAGCGCAGCAATAGGATATCACGATAGGCAGCCGGTAATCGTGCCATAGCATCGGCCAAACCATGATCACCAGGCAATGGGATTTCGATGCCATAGGTACTCTCCCAAAATTCCATATCTACCAGTTTTGATCGGCTGCGAATGATATCTATTGCTTTCCGTTCTGTAATAATAACGATATAAGCTCTGGTTTTTGGACATTTGACATCCGATATTTTTTTCAGATTCTCAATAAGGGATAGAAACGCCTGATGTACTGCATCCTCGGCATCAAATTCATTCTTCAGGATTTTCATGGCAACATGGAACATCAAGCCCTTGTACATTATGTAAAGCTGTTCAAACTTGGATTTATCTTCGTCGCTTTCTATCATCTGTAAGTAGATAATCAACGAAATTCCCTCCTACAATAATGATGTCATTATATGTCGTTAATTATATCATCACACGATGTAGAAGACAAGAAGCAGCTTGCCGCCAGGCACCGGGAGCTGAGCAAGGTGAAGAATCGTATTGCTGAGATTGACACATTGCTCAGGAGTCAGTAACTGGTACTGGATGACAGTTACAAATTACAGTAGCTAATAAAGGCTAAAGGATCGTTCCGACGAGAAGGAAGCGAAAGACGGCATGTCCGCCGAGGATGCGGCATACGAGAGAAAAGTGAGGATAGGCAATACCCTCCGAGCTCTTTTCCCGATACTTGCATTTGTGCTTTTCGGGGTGCTCATCATGCTTCTCCAGGGCGGAAGATTCTGATCATAGGAGCTATTGTTTGTTCTTTCTCTGTCTTAGTACCTCCGATAGAGTGAGTTCTTCTGGATGCGCCATGGTGACGCTACCCTCGTGACAACTCGAGAGCGCACCTTCCCCTTGGTGGGAGGTGCGCTCTGTCTGCGTTCATTTGATGCGATACAGGCTGCTGGTCAAGCTGCCATTGGGACGACGGCGATGGGTGCGCTCCAGGAATCCATGACGCTCCAAGTCCGCCAAGGCCCGCTGCACGGTGCGGCGGGACAGCTTCAAGTCCTCCGCGATCCTGCGGACGCTGGGCCAGCAGGTGCCGTCGGCGTTGGAGCGGTCCTTGAGGTACATATAGACCGTCTTGGCCCGATGAGATAATTCCTGATCCGCATAGATGCTTCCAAAGTAGCTCATGTCTTTGCATCCTCATTGTAAAGTCCCATTGCCGAATAAGGACTTCTCCTATGGTAATAGAAACGGATGCGGACGAGGCCAATTATGGCAATAACGAAAAAGATGTATCTGTACATGCGAAATGCGCAATTTCTCTGAGCTCTGGAAATGGTGGTACAGTGCGAGGAACGGGCAGTTATAGCTACGGCTCTACAGTAACTATTTCTGCGATTCCCAATGAGGGCTATATGTTTGAGGGTTGGTATGAAAATGGAAGATGCCTTGATAATATTTCTGATGATTATACCTTCACCGCCTTCACGAACCGCACAATAGAAGCAAAGTTTGTCCCTAATGATCTGACGATTTCTAATATCGAAGTAATTGGAGACATGGAGCCAGAGACGGCATTGGTTTTCTCAGCTAAGGCGGAAGGTGGTTACCAGCCGTATGTATGGGAGTATACTATTTACAATGGAGATACCCCATGCTATACTTTAAGTGATTCAACATTCGATTATCTTGAGTGGTCGCCAACAGAGACAGGAAACTATACCATTGTTGTCTGCGTTACAGATAAAACCGGGTTTAAGGCAACATACTCGAAACAGTTTTCTATTATTTGAATCAATCACAGGGAAGTGGCATTAGCCACTTCCCTGTGATATAACAAATCGCTATGGCTTCAATATGGAGAATAAGATGAAAGAAAGAAATTGGAAGTACAAAATCAACGGTGGATGGCCTACGCTCATCATGGCATCGGTCATGCTGGCAATCTTTGGCGGGATCACGGTTTGGCTCTACACCACACGGAATGGTGCCTTCATCGGCGGCCTGATTGTGACGGCCTGCATGGCGATTGGCTTCATTTTATCCGTATGCAGCGTTCTATTTTTTAAGGTGTTCGTGGATAAGGACGGCTTTTTTTGTCAAACCGCACCGGGCAACGGGCGGTACTATCGCTACAGCGAGATCCGCAATATGTGGCTCAGTTCCGGCAGGGAGACAAACGCACGCCAGCCGACCTACTGCAACTTTGAAACGGTAGAAGGAAAGCGGATGAGATTCCTCGTACTTGGCTCCCAAATCGATGCAGTTGATTATATGATCGAGCGGGTCGAGTCTATGGGGAACAAAAGCGGGGAAGATGATCTTGACTGGGAGATCGTCATCACCGGCAAGAAGGAGGCTGGATTTGTGGTAATTCCCACGATTCTCTCCTTGATTATGCTTGTCGTAATGGTGATGTTGTTTTTGGCGTGGAATCTGCCGCCTATAGTCATTGCAGTTCCCGTTATTCTTGAGCTGATGTCACTGTCACAGATTCTTTCTCTTGGGTTGTTTTACAAAGTAATCATTCAGAAGGGCGGTTTTTATTGCCGCACCAATCCCTTCGACGGGCGGTACTACCGCTACAGCGACATTCTGGACTGCCGTCTCGTCGAGTCGCAGCGGAAGATCGGCTCCCGGTACAACAGAGGAAGAATCCGCAAAACGTACTACTTTTACGACCTGAAATTCGTTGACCGCGCACACCAGACGCACAGGCTCCCCTATAACAAATCACTGTACGAGGGGGAGATTGACGAGTTGGTCGCCAGAATTGAGAGGACACATGACAATGAAGCGTAACTCCCCCCGATTGACAGATGGCATTTCCCGGTTTTTGATAACCGTTATGGGAATTGTCATGATGATTGCCGGTATCCGTCTGCTCATTATGGGGGTGGATAACTTTATCCAGCCAATCCGCCATGTCGGCTGGGTAACCACCAGCGCAAATGTTACCGACATATCTGAAACGGTCATAAAGAACAATTTTTTTAGAAACAAGCGGACAAGAATCCACTATACGTGGACTTATGAGTATGTGGTGGACGGTACGCACTATACAGGCGAGTTTGGCCCCTTGGCGAACTCAGTCACGGTGGGTAAGTCAATCCAGATCAAATTTGACCCGGATGCACCGGAAAACTCGACCGGCTTTATAGAACCGAGCTTCAGCGACATTGTTCTCGCTGTGATTGGATTGGTTGTCGCTGTGGCCGGGTTCTTCATATCGGGCATCCGCCCCCTGATCCGCAGGCTGACCGGGAGGGATCGATTCGATGAGGAGGAAAAACTGCCGCCGGAAGAGAAATACGACCTGTCCGCTGAGGACGCCCCGCATACGAGAGAAAAGTGAGGGTAGGCAATACCCTCCGAGCTCTTTTCCCGATACTTGCATTTGTGCTTTTCGGGGTGCTCCTCATGCTTCTCCAGGGCGGAAGATTCTGATCATAGGAGCTATTGTTTGTTCTTTCTCTGTCTTAATACCTCCGATAGAGTGAGTCCTTCTGGATGCGCCATGATGACGCTACCCTTATGACAGCCCCCAAGCGCACTTCCCCCTTGGCGGGAAGTGCGCTTTTTCCTGCCTATTTGAGCCGATAAAAATTGCTGGTCAAGCTTCCATTGGGACGGCGGCGATGCGTGCGCTCCAAGAATCTCTGTTGCTCCAAGTCCGCCAAGGCCCGCTGCACGGTGCGGCGGGAGAGCTTCAAGTCCTCAGCGATCCTGCGGACGCTGGGCCAGCAGGTGTCGTCGGCGTTGGAGCGGTCCTTGAGGTACATATAGACCGTCTTGGCCCGATGGGATAGTTCCTGATCCGCATAGATGCTTCCAAAGTAACTCATGTCTTTGCGTCCTCATTGTAAAGTCCCATTGCCGAATAGGGGCTTCTCCGCTCGGCAACAGGTACCTGTGTAGGCTGACTATTCTTCTTTCCGTAGGCCTGGTCGATGCGGAGGAATAGTTCCTGTCGGCTGGCATAGGTTACAGGTCGTGCCGCGTGCTCCGAGGTAATGTATGGCGCACCGAAGGTAATGCCCCAATCCAGAAACAAGCGCAGCTTTGTCTGCATGGGGTGCGTCCCCGTTTTCATGACCACAAAGCTGCCCTTGGGAATGGATTTCAGTTCGTCCGGCGTCATGAGGGGCCGCTCCATCATCTGCAAACTTTGGCTGGGATCATTTTTACTTCTGCTGACCGAGCCGGACAATACCGTGCGGCTGCCCAGCGCCTTGGAGAGCTGCTCCGCCGTCTGGCTGTTGGGGGCGAAGCCGCCGAAGATGGTATCCTGGCAGTTATCGGTCAATATCTCTGCCCCCTCTCGCCCATAGTTTTTCTCCAGCTGCGCCAGCGCCTGGATGATAGGTACCATGGTCAGCCCACGGGAGCGCCCTGCGCTGAACAGCGGCAAGATATCAAAGGCGGGCATGGTGCCCAGCTCGTCGCAGAAGAACACAACACGCCCCGGCAGTCGCCCGCCGTTTTCATCCGCCACGGCGAACAGCTCCCGTGCCAGCGTCTGGATCATCAAGCCCGCCATGAAGTTCTTGGTCTGATCCTCCTCCGGCAAAATCAGGAAGATAGCGGATTTTTCCGCCGCAAACCGCTCGGCGTTCATGGTGCTGTCGAAGCACAGCACCTGCTCCAGTTCCGAGTCCAGGAAGGCGTTGAGCCGGGACAGCACCGTGCTCATGACCGAGGCCATGGCCTGGTCGGATGTGTTCAGCGCCGCCCCGGCAAACCACCGTGCCTTGTGCTCCGGGGGCAGCTTTTCCATGAGGATGGTAAACCAGTTTTTGCCCCGTACCCCCGAGGGAGCCAGCAGCTCCTGTACCAGCTTGAACACGGACACGATGTGCCGCCGCTCCTGTTTTCTTTCCGGCGGCAGAAATTCTGCCAGCAGGAGCACCACAGAAGTCAATAGTCCCTCTGCGGCATCGTAGAAATAGGCGTTCTGGCCGTAGTCTGCATCCCCATTCGGTGACACGATGGTCTTGGCCAGGATCTTGGCGTACTTCTCCGCCTTGGCACGGGCGGCAAGACTGCCGGTGGCCTGCGCCGCATCCATGTAGTGGTTGATGAGCGTCATGAGGTTGTAGCCATCTGAGCGGGTAGGGTTTCGCAGATCCACCACGGATACATGGTAGCCGTAGTATTTCTCCGCAATGGCGCCGTAGTTGCGAGCCAAGTCACCCTTGGTATCCAATGCCAGAAAGCTCATGCCGCTGGCACAGGCATATTCCAAATTGGGATATAGAAAGTAGGCCGTTTTGCCCACGCCGGATGCGCCGATCATAAGGCAATGCACATCGTCCTTATCCACCAGTGCGGTGATACCACGCTTATGGCTGATGCTGCCCAGCACCAGCCCCTGCACTTCCGGGCGCCGCTGCCCTCTGCGCCAACTTGCCGATTGGAACGGCACAAGGGCATAGGCCTTGCGGATCTCCGCATCGGTAGCCCACCGCGCCGTGCCATGCTGGCCGTCGCCTACGGTTTTGGATTTGATGTTGTTGAGGGTGTAGCGGTTATTTAGCAGCGTCAGGCAGCCTATGACCGCCGCCATGACGCCGCCCGTTGCAAGGAGGATCCATAGATTACCCATGGCCACCCCGCTTCGCCCGCAGGTCATCGTTCCAGTCCTTCCCCTCCGGGCGCAGGCGCTCCACATCGTAGCCCATATCCTCCAGGGTATCCAGCATACCGTCGCAAGCATCCTCACCCGCCTCGTCATTATCCAAACAGAGGTACACCGTGTCCAGCTTCGGGTTCTGCCGCAGGTGCTCCAGTACGGGCTGGATGGAGGTGCCGCAGCAGGCCACATAGCTGTGCTCCAGCCAGCCTGCCGGGTAGAGGGTAATGTGAGACAGTAGATCAATGGGTGCTTCAAAGACATAGAGGGAACGGTCCGTCCCGTTTTTGTGGAAGCTGTGTTTTATGTCGCTGCTCTCCACATTAATGCGGAATACTTTGCCTTGGGAGCCGGTGCTGCGCAGATGTGCGTGCCGGGCTTCTCCGTTTTCATCCAGCCCTACAAACACGCAGTTGTGGTGTGGGTCGTCCTCATAGAGCAGCTTCTCCTGCACGAACGCCGTGACCACATCCCGGTCGATGCACCTGTGTTTGGTGAGATAGGCATACATCCTGCGCATAGTCAGGTAAGGCTTCGGCAGGGCAAAGGGTTTTGGCTCCTGCGGCTCCGGCTCCTGCTTTGCGATGGGAATGATGCCCTGTCCGTCTCGGCCCAGCAGCATGGTCACGGCTTCCGGGAAGGTCTTGTCATAGAACTGCCGCACGAAGCTGATGGCGTGTCCGCCCCTCCGCGCAGCATGATCATACCACCTGTTGGCGCGTACAGTGATGCTGTGGTCGCTGGCCAGCCGGTACTCCCGTCCGGCTTTGAGGAGCTTTTCGCCCCGGTCACGCAGAAAAGATGGCAGGTCAACCTCGTTGGCCTGCCGTTTTTCTGTGGATGTGAAATATACAAATTTACCCATGCATTATACCTCCTGTTACATGGTGTTGTCGTTGACATGGTGAAGCCGCTCGTCCTCGTGGTCATCTCGCTTGTGTCCCAAGGCCATGCGCTTCTCCTGCAGCCGTCTGCGGCGCTTGGAGTCGATTCGCAGCGCAGGTGGGATGACCGGCATACTGCTGCGGAACACACGCCCCATGTGGTGGAGCAGCTGCAGGGCGGCATCGGCTGTTATAGCGCTTCGCCCTGCCACCGTCCGTGGCTGTGATGCGGGATACTGTGCGTCACCGGATGTCCCCTGCGTTCCACATGTCGCTACATCCACATCCATTTGTTTGGGTGCAGGCCAGCGAATCGAGTCCGCTTCACGGATGATGAAATTCTTGATGGCACGAAACTCCTTCTGCTGCGTCAGCGGCTGGTGGGGCGGTGTGTTCTGCCCATAGTAGCCCGCAATCTCGTCTTTCAGTTTCCACCATTGGTCGTAGCAAGCCGCCACCTCCGGGAGCTGCGCCAGCCGCTCCACAATGGCATCCACCTGTGCCTTGACCGATTTTGGCAGATAGGAATAGACATGTTTGCCGCCGACCTGCGCCAGTGCCTGGGAGAGTTCTTGCAGCTCTTTCACAAGCCCGGGGTCATCAGCGGCATCGGTTTCCAACGCCCGAATGCGCTCCAGTAACAATGCCTTGGCGGTTTGTATACTCTCCTTGTAGGCGGCATCCTTCCGAATGTAAAGCTCCGTCATCTCATCCCGAAAAATTTCGTTCGTCATCTTGGACCGAATCGATGCGATCCCCTTTTGCGTTAGAAACCCCACCTTGGGATCGTCCGACCACGCCATCATGTGTATATGCGGATGGTATCCCTCGTCGTGATATGCCGCATACCAACGAAACTTTTCCTGCGGGATGCGCATGGCCTCCGCAATGGAGTGGCTCTCCTGCTTCAGCAGGTTCTGCCATGCAGCTGCTTTGTTGTACCCCAAGCGTTCTGCGTCCTCACGCCGCAGGGAGAAAATGAAGGTCCACACCTTTCCGGCGTGAGTCTCCAGTTCATTCTTTGCCGCCTTGAGATCCGTAACATCCGCCGTACTGAATAGCCCGTGACCGCCGTGCTTTTCCGCCCGGGGCCGGTTGGCGATGTAGGCCATATAGCCGCTCTCGGATTCCAATTCATGCAGATGCGTGTCCAGCGCAGCGGCGATAAAGGCAGACGCCGTACCCCGGTTGGGTGTCTGCAGGTAGTCGGCGTACTCGAAGAGTTCCTTTGCGTCCGGGAAGTCCTTCAGCAGTTTTGTGAGGAACTGCATCTGTTTTTTGGTCACCGGCTCGGTGCTTTGAAGGACCTCCACGCCGTCCCGCTTGGCAATATACTCCATGTATCTTGCCGCACGGCCTCCTTGGATGTACCCGCTTTTCTGTATCAGCCGTGCCATCGGTTACTCCTCCCGGTGGAACAGAAGCACATCCCTAAAAGAGATGTTGCCATGCGTACCCGCCACCTCCCGGACGCTGCTGCCGCGCATTTTGTTGTACTCGTCCCGGGTCATGTCTATGTCACCGCCCAGCAGGTGGTTGGTCATGTTGTGCTCCACCACCAGCTTGAACAGCAGCTTGCCCAGCCTGTCGCCAAACACGCCCAGTGTACCCTCCAGCATCTCCTGTAGCGCACGGGGCAGGTATGCGCCGGTCTTGTTGGCGTGAACATAGCCGTCATAGAACCGTATTGCCTTTTCGACAAATTCGCTTTGGCTGCCGCAGTTGTCTAACTGAAAGTCTATTTTCACCATCGTTTTCGCCTCGTCTGTAAGCCAAAAGGCGTGCTTTCGCTTGTCCGTTGCCACGCTTGCTCACCTCCTCCTAATTGGCGGTACGACCCCGCCGTTTTTCGCTGTCGTCCCTTGGCTTCCGGCGTTTACGACCCCGGAAGCCTCATTTTCCCGTTTTCATGACCCCACAAAAAACGCTCCTCAACTGCCCGCACTGCGGGCAGAAGTGACTTTGGTGGGGCGTATACGACCCCACCAGTTTCTCCTGCCCCGCTTTCGGCGCACCGAAAAGCGGCCCGAAACCGCCCCAAAACCGCCGAGGCGCTACGGTTACCCTCCCGCACGCCTGCGAGGCCACACAGCGGCCCACAAGGGCGGACACGGGGCATCTTCTGCTCGGCATCTCAGCCGAGAGTATCGGAGACGCAAAAAGAGAGCCGAACCAATTGGCACGACTCTCCAAATAGAATATTCGGTTTCACATCTCCAGCACTGGCGAAGTGTGCTGCTCCTGCTCCATCAGAAGTTCCAGGCTGTAATCCAAAATCTTCTCCTTGCGCTCGGTCAGCATGGTCAGATAGAATTCACGCTGGATCGGCAGTAGTTCCGGGACATCTTCGAGAAAGTTATGGATCGCATCGAGGTCGATTCTTGAACAGACACGCTTGAGCGCCTCATTGCAATCCGGATTTTTCAGCGAGGAAATGTAATCAAAATAAGATATCTTTTTCCCGCCTTCTTCGATAGAGGAAGTTGGGAAGGTATAGATGCGCTGGTCGATTTCCGCTTCGTCTTGCAGCACAGTTTTCATCCGTTCCAAATCAAGCTGCGGGTACAGGCAGGAACCGCAGTCATAGACCGGCGCCAGCTCTGCCTGCTGCTTCTCCTCATCCACGAGGAAACCCCAGTTGCCGTTATGCCGGTCGAAGTTTCCAAGGAACGCATCCGCAATAAACATGTCCCAGAAAAATTGCCGCAGCTCATCGGAGGGATAAATACTCTGCTCCTCGATGGCCTCCAGAATGGAGGACAGTTCTTTTCCATAACCGTTCTGTTCACTGTCGATACAGGTGTTCTTCAGATGGGCAAACTCGATGAGCCGTTTTCCGTCCTCTGTAAAATCCCGACAGGCAACTACCAGCTTTGTCTTGCCGCGGCTGTCCGTATAGTTTCCGAGGAGCGTTTCCTGTGTCCGAAAGCCCAACATTTCAAAGATATGACAGGCGACATATTCGCTGATGCAGCCGTTGCTGTAACTCATATCCCGATTTCGGCTGGGCTTTGGCGGGAACTTGAGCATATAACTATGTCCTTGATAGGTGATATTGATTTTATTCCCATTGGCTCCGCCGTAGGCGCGGAAGCGGTTGACTGGGCAGTTGGTAAAATCAATCATAGGTTCTCACCCCCTCATAAATATTTTGCGCGAAGATAATCAGCCTGCTCCTGTGTAATGGCATTGCTCCACTGATTGGAGTTGATCGCACTATACAATTCTCCCCACAGGCAGTCCATATAAGACACCTTGTCCTTTTCGCCCTGAATGTACTCACGAAGCGCCCTATCCAAACTGGCGGGCAGATTCTTTTCCAAATAGGTTCGGTCAGTCGGCTTGCCGCCATGCATTTGTGGTTTCTCCACGGTCAGCGTAATGAGCTGCTCCATCGGGATATCCAGTGTGGAGGACAGCTTCATGAGTGTACCGGCACTGCATCGGGAGAGCGTTGTCTTACCGGAGCAAATGTCCGCCAGCGTTGCCCAAGGCACACCGCTTTTCTTGGAGAGCTGGTAGCGCGAGAGGTTCTTTTCTCGCAGTATCTGTTGGATCGTCATATACATCACCGCTCTCATTATATCGGTGCGCCGATAATCAGTCAAGAGAAAACCTTGTAAACTTCTGCCTGCCATGCTTACATCTGCATTTCGGGAGTCTGTGATCCACTCTCCCGAAGCTGTCGGGCGAAATCGTGCAGGCTCATGCCGGTCTGCTGCTGGCAGAACGCCTCCATCTTGCGAAGCAGGACTTCCTGTTCGGCGGCATTGAGAGGGTAACTCCAGCATTCTTCCGGACCGTCTCCCTTGCAGAGGTTCAGTTCCAGCGTATCGCACAGACGATCCCGCTCCACATCGTAGTTGGCGTAAATGTTGAGCCAGTCGTCGTTCTGATCGGTGCAGACAAATGTCCCAAAAGCAGCATCTACATCGAAGTCCGCCTGCAGATAAAAGTTGAGCTTGCCATCCGATTCGATGATCTCCTCACCGAAAGAAAAATTCCGTGCAGAGAGATGTCCTGCCGAGGTGATTCCTTTGCCGTTCAGACACTCCAGCAGTTTCTGCAGCATCACATCCCCGGAAACAAGCTGCTTTTGTGCTGCACGATAGACGGCTGTAGACACATCCTGCATAGCCCATGTTTTCCAACCTTCTATGGTATGGACAGCGGAGAACTCCCGCTTGTCAAAATTCAAATCAAACACTCCGGTGACTTTTCCCGTATTCTCCATGCGCAGATGTATCAGGTGCTGATACTCCTCCGGCGTGATCGGCTGGGCCTGCGAATACAGAGAGATGAATTTGCCGGTGCTGCGCTCCGTGTCTTTTAGATATTTGCGGAGCATCCTTGCGGCACCCAACAGTTCCTCGCCGGGGGTAGTTTTGTAATACCACTCCTGCCCGTTTTCCATCACATGGTAGGCCGCATAGGTGCGGGCGGCTTCTTCCGCCTCACGGTTTGCGGCATCCTCGGCATAGATCTCACGGCTGATGCGCTCATACTCACGCTGCGGAAGCTGATTACAAAGCTCGTCCAGCACAGTTTCCAAATGCTCCTGCAGCGTCTCACCCTTGAGGTGCTTTTCAATGGCCTTCTTCCACCTCCGGTCCAGCCACAGGACGATTTCTTCATGCTGTGCCATGCTCATCGCCCTCTTTCTGCTTCGTTACGGACGCTTTTGCGGGCCGCCTGGGTCTGGCCGCAGGAGCAGACTTACTGTCCACATACTCCCGCACCGCTTCCGGGACTTCCGACTCATAGAGCTGCTGCAGCACTTCCTCCATGCGCCGCTGCACGGAAGACCGCTGCTTGCGGAGCACAAACTCCAGCGCATCCAATTTGGCTGCGTCAAATCCGATGGTGATATTCTTACTTTCCAATTTCCGTTCCTCCTTAGTCATACTTGATCCCCGGCACCTCCAGCCAGTGGGTCCAGCCTCGGCCCTGGAGCTTCGTTTTTACCACGCCGTACCGGGTGTCCATGGCCTCTATGACCTCACCGTTTCCAATATATACACCGATGTGCCCGGACTTCCACACGGCCAGTCCCGGCGTGTTGGGCATGGTCTCGATGCTACCTTTGTGCCCGGCGTTATAGTACATACCGTCCGCCCCCACATCGGGCATACCGTTGCTGCCGTACTGGATCTCCATAGTCTCGGCGTTCAGCCAGCCGTACCCCTTGATGAGCCCCACGCAGTCGGTGGTGCGCCTGTTCAGCCAGTGGGAACGGATGAAGTCGGCTTCATCCCCTACACCCTCCGGGTATTGCGAGATCTTATATTGCAGCAGCTCCGGCGTCAGCACTTGGCCGAAGGTACCCCACACATAGCCCCACCCGGAGTTCCATGCGTTGGCGGCATAGATGGCCAGATCTGCACTGTTCTTTGTGGCAGGGTCTGTAAACAGAGATGCTTCCAGTTCCATCGGCGCATTGCCGCCCGGCTCATAGGCCCCGTTGAAGGTACCGCTGCCCGCGCTGCTCATGACCATGGAATAGACCTTCATAGCATTGGAGCGTTCCTCCGCCGTGACCGCACGTCCCCGCCACACGGATAGCTGCGCATAGACTTCCTCTATAGGAAGCGGCACGACCACTTCATAGGTTTCATCCGTCTCCTCCCGCACCCTTGTCTCCGTTTCATAGAAGCAAGCCACAAACGTCTCTGCATTTGCCTGTGACAGTGCATCCTCTCCAAAGCAGAGGGCAAAGAAAACAGCCTTGACCTGCATCGGGTCAAGACTGTTTCCCTCGGCTTTCTGATTGACCTCGGCCACCGCCGAATCCAGATGGGAGAAGGATCCCCGCATCTGCGTGAGCTGTGCCCGGTATTCTGCCGGGACACTTGCGGACAGTTCCGTTCCATAAAATGCCGCCGATACGACAGCGCCGTTGTGCTCGGCTGTGCCGGAACCTACACAGCACAAGAACGCCACCAATAAAATCACCGGCGACAAAATCGCCGTCAGCACCCACCCCACTGTCCTGCGGCCCTTTTCGCTGGTCAGCACGGCGGCCGCCAAACGAACAAGCTGTGTACTCATGCAAGGTCACCTCCTCCATCACCGCCCGCCAGCCGAGCCGAACAGCGCCGCCTTGTGAGGCGGCGCCTTCACCTCCAGATGGTACCGTTCCATGCCGCACTTATACAGGCACTCGCCACGCCTTGCCCGCTGGATGAGTTCAAACTCCGCCTCGTCCAGCTGCAGCATGTCCATGTAAAATTGCTTACCGATGGAGCCGGGATTGAACAGGAACTGATGGGGCGGGATAGCAAAAAGCGGTTTTGTCATCTCCCGCACACCCTCCTGGTCGAAATCTTCCAGGTTTTGAGAAGCCATTACCAGCGCCGAGTCCCGCTTGCGCACACGCTTCAGACAGTTGCGGATGTACTCAATGGCCACCGGGTTAGACAGCCACAGGTACAGCTCATCCAGCACCGCTACGGTATTGCCGCCCGTCAGCAGCCGGTCCGACATATACGCCAGCACATTGAACAGCAGGGCGTTCCGCAGACTCTTGGCCGCCGTCAGCACACCGCCTACACCGAACACCAGGAATCGGTCGCCGGAGATATTGGTTTGTCCGTTGAAGAACAGCGCATCCGCCCCCACGCACAGGGAATGCAGGCCCAACAGCACCTCCTGCAGCAGCTCCTGTGTGTACAGCGCACCCGACTTGTAGTGAGCCAGTTCCTCTTGCATGAGGTCATACAGGTCAGAAAGAATGGGATAGTCCCCCGGCGCAAGCTGGCGCAAGTCCGTCTCCTCTGTAATGCCCCAACGGGCATATAATTTAGACAGCATAATCTCTATGGTGTCCAGCTGCGGGTCGGTGAGATCCTTGTAGGCCCGAAAGAAGTCTTTCAAAAAGGAGATGTGCCGAGCCAGCAGGGTGGACTTGCGAAAGGCATCCGGGGCTGTCTTGTCGGTGTCCTCGTTCCAGCTCCGCACTTCCAGCACATTGATGCGCTTTTCTCCGGCCATCAGGTCAATGAAGCACCCACCTAAGTTTTCACACAGCTCCTCCAGCTCATGCTCGGCGTCCAGAGCAATCACCGACTTGCCCGCTTCCAGCAGATTGCAGATCAGCAGCTTGATGAGGTAGCTCTTGCCCTGACCGCTGTTGCCCAAAATGAGGATGTTGGCAGAGGTCTTATCGCTGTCCCGACGGTCAAAGTCCACCACGATGTTGCTGCCGTATTTGTCTTTCCCAATGTAAAAGCCGTTGGGATCTGTCTTGCCGGAGTAGTTGAAGGGATAGAGATTGGCCACGCTACCGGCGGGCAGTACCCGCTCGAACTCCCGGCCCAGCACATTACTGCCCACAGGGCTGACGCAGCAGAATCCCTGCTTTTGCCGCAGGAGCAGCTTGTCCACATTCAGCTTGCAGCGCACCAGCTCCGTCAGTACATCCGTCTGGAGCTGACGAAGCCGTTCCTTGCTGTCCGCCGTCATCTCCAGATACACGGCACAGTGGACCAGCGGCTCGTGCTCCCGGTGCATTTTATGCACCAGCTCCGCCACATCCCGCAGATTGCTCTCCGCCGCCACCGCCTGCCGCAGTTTGTTGGGGTCTGAGCCGTCCAGCTTGTTTTTCTTGTTGGCGTTGTCAATGATCCTGTCCTCCTCGCCGGGGGACACCTGCCGGCAGTAAATGCGCAGCGTCACGCCGCTTTTTTCGCCCAGCTCCCGCAAGAGCGCCTGGGCCTCGGTGCTGGCCGGATATTCCCGCAGCGCCCACACGCAGCGGTAGGTGCTGCCGAAGATGTAATGGTCCACCTCGAATTTCACAACCCCCGGTGCGATGCGGTCCAGATAAGTGCGGAGGAACGCTTCCTGCTGGGAAGGGGCCTTTTTAGAAAATGGATTCTTCATTTTTCCTCCTCACCACATATATAGTTCTATGTGCGGCTCCAGTTCCGGTTCCTGCCCGGTAAACTGTTCCGGCTCCTGAAACATCTGCGTATACCGCTGTATCTGCTCCTCCGTCAGGGAGCAGAAGCCCCCTGCATGGTCATCTCCCACAAAAAAGAAAGGCCCGCAGATGATATCATCTCCCAGCCGTCGGTTGGGCTGCATGCCGTTCAGTTTTCCCTCATCGTTACAGCAGAGGATGACGCCGTCTCCCATAGAGAGAGGCTGGAACAGACCCTCTACCTCCCGCTGGATGGCTTTCAGGCCCTCCTCCATCTCTTTTGCATACGGAGCTTTTCCCGGCTCCACTTTCAGAATTCGCATTTCAAACCTCCGTTTCCGCTGTCAGCCACTGCGCCCCGTCTACAAAGGAGAATACCTCGTGGGTGGCGTCCTGCTCAAAATAAATAGCCAGCAGCTCCAGAAGCCGCTGGCCCTCCACACGCTGAACGACAAATCCGCAGTCCCGGAACTGCTGCTCCAGGGATGCATAGTTCATGGTCCCGTCCGTTTTTCTGCGCCGCAGCACAAAGCAGAACTCACGGGAGGAGGCCATGGTGGTCTGGACGCTGTCCAGATGCTGACGATCCTGCACCAGCAGCCCACGGATGGCGGGCATGTCTTCCGCCTCCAGCCGCTGCCGGTAGAACTGGCGGTTATCCTGAAAGGACTCCTTGGAGTCCAGGGCCAGCAGCTCCAGTTCCGCCATGCCTTTCAGCACGCCCAACAGCTCCTGCACCTTTGCCCGAACGCCCTGCTCCGGCAAAACATTCAGATTGCTGGGATGAACGAAGTAGAAGGCCAGCTCTCCGTCCGCCGTTACGACACTGTCATTTTTAATATCATCGATGCCGATGAGCTGCCGGGTAGATTTTTTCCTGCTCACGCCGATTCCCTCCACACATAATATTGTTGTCCGAAAAAGAAAAACGCCGCAGCATAGCGCAGGAAGTCCAGCATGCTGATCCCTCCGTGCCGAATGCAGAGAAAGGCCAGCGCCGCTGTAATGACCAAGGGGATCATGCTGCCGGTCTGGGTCAGCGCCAGCACCGACAGCAAAAGCCCTGTCCCGATCCACGCCACATCCCGCAGCGTCCACAGCCACAGCATAGGCCGGGCCGTTAAATTTTCGGGGTATAGATACATAGTTTTCCTCCCAAAAGTGAAGCCGCAGGTGTGTGCCTGCGGCTTCTGTGTGTTTTATTCTTCGTTCCCGGCATCATTCAGCTCGCGCTCAATGAGACCCAGAATGAAATCTTTCTGCTTCAGGCCGTTCCTGGCCAGATAGTCCTTCAGCCGGCCGAAGAGTTCCTCCGGTACCTGAAAGGCGATGGTGCGATTGTTGGCGTTCATAGTTCGTGTGCCTCCTTCAAAATGCTCTCTGAGTATGTCCGTGATGTAGTCGGACAGGGTCTGGCCCCGCTGTTCCTGCTCCGCCCGAAGCCGCTGGTGCAGCGACAGCGGGATGGGTGCGCAGAGGTTTTTCTTTTCTTCCATAGCCTGCTCCTTTCCGCCTCTCCCGAGGCAAGCAAAGCATAGCCCAACTGCGGCGCATAAGCTATTGACAAGTCTAACGAGAATAGAAGCGCAAAGGCAGCATATCGGACAAGTTTAACGAACATATGCGCCCATTTGGATGGCCTGCACCAAACACTGCATCACGAAGTCCACACAAGGGATGGCCACACTGTTGCCCAAGGCCTTATACCTTGCGCTGTCGGATGCACCGGGGATGTCCGTCCACCCGTCCGGGAAGCCCTGCAATCTCTCACATTCCAATGGGGTCAGGCGGCGAATGAGATGGGCATGGACATCTGCCTTTTGGCAAACGAGATCGACGGCATCTTTACACTGCCGTGCGCTCTGTGTGCTGACCACAGCATTCTCCCTGAAGTCATCCACACGCTGGCGGCTGTAGACCGCATGGTGATTTGTGGCAGTCAGGGTATAGGCGATGTCCTGCTGGTATCCGATGCCGTTCCCGCCGTTCTGTGGCTGGCGGTCTATGGCATTTCCCGTAATGCAGATCACAGGTTCCTGCTCCACCAGCGGCACATTGTTTCCGCCCGTCCCATAGCGGGCCGACATGGTAGGCACCACCTCCTCCATCTGTCGGTAGCGGCTGTCAATGCCGTGGTTTTCATACACCAGCGGCTGATGGCCGTGCTCCTGCGCCCGCAGTGTGCCCGTCATATTCTCAGAAATTTCCATGACCTGACCGCCTTGATCGTTGATGCACAGCACAGACGGCATACTGTTGCCGCTGGCGCCTGCCTTCAGTGTTGGGGCAACACTTTCGTGGTATCCGATGCTCCCGGCACTGGCTCCGGCACCTGCAGAAAAACCGGCAACAAATGTCTGCTGTTTTATTCCCGGCTGTGCATTTAGAGCACCCGCCACATCATGTAAGTCACGAACCTCATCTCTTTGGTTGGCCGCAAAGGCTATAACGCCATTCCTGCCGGTGGACATCCCACAGTTCACGCCCAAGGTCGCTGCCACATCACCGGTCAAGTCTCCGTTGTAGCCGTCAAAGCCCTCCGTGTTTTCACTTGCCTGCGTCACGAAAGTCTGCATCTGCATATTTGAGGTGGCCATCAAAGCACCAGACACCCCTTGCAGGTCGATGCCCTCGTCCCGCTGGTTGATGTGATAGGCATCTATATCTGTGATCTGGCCGTCCGGGAGCGCAAGACCCGCCTGGATCTTCAGCGCCCGTTCCAGCTTCTTTGGCAGCGCTTTGCCCCGTTCAAACGCCCGGCGCAGTATCCCCATGCAAGCCTTCGCTGACAAATAATACTTTGTCGGCGGTGCGCCCTGCAAAATCTGCGATAAGGAAGATTCTCTTGCGCCTCTGGGGGACACCCCAGTATTGAGCGTCCAGGCACCGCCAGCATAGGGAGAAATCAGTTCCCAGTAGGATTCGCCCAGCAGGTTGCCATGCCCAGGGGTAAGGTCCAGGGACATGAACGGTACCGCACTTAATTCGGACGATCTCTTCCAGGACGATGCGGAAGTCCTCGCCCTTCCGCTCTCCGCTGGAGAAGGCTCCCGGCACATTTTCCCATACCATAAATCGGGGCCGAATATGGATACCTGCCCGGCCTCGTGATCTGTCTGCATCTCTCATCTCCTTTACGATGCGGGTCTGTTCCGTGAAGAGGCCGGAGCGCTCTCCGGCCAGCCCGGCCCTGGCTCCGGCTACGGACAGATCCTGGTTATTCCGAATTCGGAATAACCAGGATTATGCCG
>ULUX01017008.1_pt1 | contig 33019 bp, 41 predicted proteins | sample 1958961 | NCBI WGS metagenome assembly ULUX01 (sample SAMEA4835773, study PRJEB28245) | human gut metagenome | biome: gut microbiome; material: fecal sample | place: Denmark | collected 2008 | reverse complement strand
GATGTTCCAGGAGTAAGCTCTTCATATGTTTTAGGAACAAGGGCATCTGTGATTGCCTGAATACGCTCGTTGACACGGGCAATCTCTGCCTCTTCAGCTACAATATCATTAAGGTAGTCCGCATATGCCCCTGTCTCAGCAAGATATCCGTCAATCATCTCCGCTACAGAGCCGCTACTTCCATTGAAGGAGAACTCCTTGGATAGCTCGTCATTGAGGTAATCTCTATACTGCTTAAATTCCTCCATGTTGGAAGGAATCCCGTTATTAAACTCGTATTCTGCGGCAATTTCGTCATACCTTGCCGCTACATATGCTTCAACAGAGTCTTTGAGCTTGTCCGTGATATCTACTGCATCGTCATAGATATCATTGTTCATATTGTTTTCTTTTGCCAGTTCATTTTGCAGATCAAGCAATCGATAATAGTAGTCTACAACCGCATCCATATTTGTATGGTCGGTGTCCCAGCCAATAGGCTCAAGCTCTTTGCCCCATGTACCCTCGTCAAAGTATTCACCCATAACCCGCTCAGCGGTCTCATATGCGGCGACAAACTCATCAATCCCAGTACGGCCACTCATATCAATAGTAATCTCAGACCCGCTCCAACCGCTGTATGTGGTTGCCTGTAGCGCATCTGTAGCGGCATCGCGCTTTTGCTTTGCGGCGATATACGCAAGTTCCAATTCCGCCTGAGCCGCTTTATTCAGCTCATCAGTGTAACCTTGTGTACCAGCTTTTAAGCCCTCCAGAACGCCGGCTTTCTCACCAAGGGCATCTGTCACATTTTCAACCGCAGTTTGGAAAGCGGCCTCTTCCTCAGCGGTTCGATTAGTTATGTTGGCATATTGTAGATACTCAGAGTAGGCACTTTTGAAAGCAGCAGTAGCATCGAGTACCGCATTTTTCTCTTCAATGGTAGCTTCGGCAAGTTGGATCGTCTCTTCTCTGGCCTGTTCCATCCCACTAATCACAGTGGAGATAACCGTTGCGGCGGTAGTCAGCGCCACAATAAGGAAACCAATGGGGTTTGCGGCGATTGCAGCGGACAATGCCTTAAACGCACCAGATAGGCTGAACGTGGCAGTTGTAGCACTGGTTTCCGCAGCAGTAAGACCCATAGTAGCCAAGGTCTGCGCTGCCTGCTCTGATGTAAGGCCGCTTGCCATTAGAATTGCCATTCGTTGCTCATTAGTCAATGCCTTATTACTGACAATAAGCCGTAGTTGGGAGGCATTGAGTCCATCGGTAACGGAAAGTAATCTTTGGAACTGCTCAAAGTTCAGCCCTGTGCTACTTGCCTTACTCAACGTATCAAATGCAGTGGAAAGCTTGGAGATATTGGCATACGCGCTTTGCGCATGAGAAGAAATGATTGTGAAACCTTTCACAACACCAGCAGCCGCAAGCCCAGCCAGCGCAATTTTGAGCAAATTTGTATTGTCAATAAACTCCACAAGAGCGGTGCCGGCCTGGACAATCGTTCCCAAGAACTCGGCATCAAAGGTATTCATACTCAGGGACTCAAAGGAGGCTGTAAACGCATTGATTTTTGCCTGCAAGCTGTCTTGGTACGCTCCAAACTTCTGTATGGCTGTGCCTGCGCTGTCAGCAGCAACACCAGCGTATTCCAACGCAGTTCCATAGTTCTCCATGAGTACGAGGAAATTTTCTTGTTGTCTTACGCCGGCAAAGGCATTTGCAATTGCGCGCTTGTCGATATTAGTGAACTGATCCCACTTTGCATATACATCATCAAGGACATCGCTGAAGTTACGGAACTCATCCTCGCTATCCCTAAGAGCAATCCCAAAATGCTTTAGAACGCTCTCAACATCACTAAGATCTTCTCCATCCTCGCTCATAAAGTTTCCAAGCTTTACATTACCCATACGGGCAAAAATTGTCTTGAAGCTCTCACCAATTGTTTCAGCAGACTTCTGTGTAACCTCCTGTACCGTCGCCAAATACCCCAGTAAGCGATCCATGCTCACCCCGGAGATACTTGCGCTATTGGCTGTACGAGACATGGCTACAGCGAGGTCAGAGGCCGTTACAGCGGCTTGTAGGTCAATAGCAGTCAATCTATCCACGATGCCCGCTACTTCCTCTACGGTCATCCCGTAGCCCTTCATAGCGCTGGTCAGATTTTTGGTTGCTTCAGCGGAATCCATAGCGCCCACTTTGGAGAGAATCATTGATTGCTCAATTAGGGTAGCCGCCTGCTCCGTACTCATACCTTGTCTCAACCATTCGCTGGACGCATCCAAAACTTCGCCGGTTGTAGCACCAAGCTCTTTTGCAAGTGCATTGTACTGATCCACCAGAAGCTTTGCACCCTCATACGAGTCTCCCGTGACCATGCGAAGGTCTGTCAGCTTTTGGTCAAGCTCCGTAGAGGTGGTAATCATCTCTTTTGCCGCCCGTTCCAAGCCAAGGATAGCCTGGTGCAACAGCGTTACACTGGCAACCGTAGCAGATGATTTGCGGTTGATATTGTCCATACCGTCAGCAAGTGTATTGAGGTCTCCAGCGCCGTCCACCTTCGCATCTACATCAACAGATGTACTCTTGTCTGATACGGATTTTAGTGTCTTTCGCAATGCGCTTGTGTCAACAGTAGCTTTCAGCTTGATACCGTCTGCGCTCACCGCATTCAGGTCAGACTTAATATTTTTCTTTGTCTTAGACCTGTCCAATCTACCAATAATCGATAGAAAAAGCTTATTGAAAGTAGAAAGGTCAGATTGTAGTTGCTGTCGGCTCTTCGCCTTGTCAAGTTTGGCCGTAACTGGTACAGTCAGCTTTTCGCCCATTGACTTCAGCTGGCTCTTCATCGACACAATTGATTTGGCCTCATCAATTATTGCACTAATAAGTACTTGTAGATCATCAAACATTCACATCACCAGGCTTTCCAGAATCATTATCTATATTTCTTTTGATGGAACTCACACACTGCATGAATACAGCCGCACTAATCCCCATTTTCTTGAGAACGAGCGGGATAGCTTCTGGATTGATCAAGTGTTTATTATCCGTACTAATTTCCAGTAAATTTTTCCCGCTAATACCAGTGAACGAACCTATCATAGGTAACTGATACAGTCGTTCTATAAATCCCGCTCCCGTGGTCTCCGCTGTGCGGAAAACAGTATCGTTCTTATCGAGCATTTCTTGAATCTTTTTATTTCCGCCCATATCCCTCCAGGCCAACAGGTTTTCATTGCCGAACAGCAGTTGAGCTGCCTCGTGAAATACCACAGAATCTGAGATACCACTTCGGAACTGTGTATGTAGCTCCATCGCTGCATATGGGATTGATCGTATCTTTTTCTCCAATTTTATTCCTCCTTACCGTCATGTAAGTCCCAATTTATAACATTTATATTCCTCTTCATTCTCCAGTCGGCTAAACTCTGCAAAAATGGCTTCATTCTGCTCCACATCATGGAGAAATGTTTCCAACTGATATAGCATCTCCGGGACGGTGAATACTCCCTGCACAGTATATTCGGCATTTTGTGATGTGCCTTGCATAATGCCCACCTGCATCCTGACGGATTTGTTGTCGTAACGCTCCAGCTTGCACACACATGGTGAGATTTTTTTGTGAGGCGCTTTTACAATTGACCACTCATAGGGCTTTCTTAGTTTTTGGTTGAAATTTTCCATGCGCTTACAAAGCCCGCTTTTTTTCGCATGGTCTGAGCATGTCATCAGCATCAAATTTGACACCCGATTATTCTGTGCGTCACCATCAAGGTGGTCAACCTCATACCCCAAATCAAAATACGCATTACGGAGACGTTGAATTTTCTTGGAAAGTGGTTCGGCTTCCGATGGTTCACCATATAACTCTACCGCCAAAATGATGTGGTGTAGGTATTCAACTCGATTGCCAACTGGAAGACACAACCTACGATCCCGTGCCTGAAGACTGATATTATCACCGTGCTCTTTCAAAAACTTGAAAAGCCACGGAGAATAATCTGTATAATTAACGCTCCCATTTTTGCGATTGATAATTGTGATACTGTCGCCACGCCGGACAATCGTATTACTGCCTATAACATCCGCATACTGGATAGCAAGTTCGCCTGGCACCCATAAGCTGGAAAGTCTCATGTCATATGCTCCGTTCCATGGTTTATGCTTTGGTTTAGTTGTGCTCCTAATTACCTCATCCAAAGGAGTACCGCTAAATACACTTACCACATAATAATACAATGCAACACTGCGTCTATCTGGAGTCGTTACTCTAAATGCTTTGCTGATTGTGCATCCTTGCTGGAGCAGTTCTACGATTGTGTCAATGATTGCCTTATTATCATCGATACAGCATATATTTTGCTCCCGACACCAAATTAAATCGTCATCGTTACCTTTTACAATATACGACACAGCGAGATAGCATCCGTCGTTAGGCTTAATACGATAGAGTGCGTATTTATATCGCTCATAAATCATTTCGACTTCACCATATTCACGCTCCAACTTATCCCGCAAACAATATCGTTCCCGTTTATCCAGGTAGCCTGGTTCCTGAATGTCTTTAATTGCCATGCTTACTGAACACTCCCTTTGCCTTAGTAAATTAAACAGCCTTTCATCCCCGTAGCGAAGAACCCATTGATATCTGGCATACTGGGTATTACCTATATCTGTAAGCGCTAACATATCTTCTCGATTATAACTGTATTGCTTTCTGCATTTCTCCGCCAGTTGCACCCGCTCGATAGAAGATAGTGCTTGATCTGATAATTGACTCTTAATGTCCTCTGGTATGGTGTAACGCTTCCATCGGCTGCGTCTTTTCTTTTTAACTTTGTCCATATACCTCCTGTGTTGTGTATGGTTAGGGGTTGCTTACAGCACACAACCTTACAATTACTGAATTTTGATACTCCGACAGGGGTTTTCCCCTCGAATATGTTTCTAATTTGCCATAACAGGCCGATGTTGAACGGCCTATATTCGGATTTTCCACTCAACGGCCAAAAGAGGCCGTAAAGTCGTTGAACAATGGGGGATTTCCGAAAAATTCACCTTGAACACCATAGATGGTAAACTTAGTAGCCGTTTTTCGTACCCGTCCGACACATATCCGTACTATAAGCTATCCCCTCTATTTCTTTTAACAAACGCAATTTTTCCCCCCGTTGACCAACGGTGATTTCTGAGGCAGTCTGAATGAGGTTGATTCAGATTGCCTTTCCAGACAGCCACTGCTGCATAAGGTTTCGCATCCTCTGAGATGGAATATATAAGGAAATATTGCGCTCTTCCAATGGCAATTGGTTTTTCCGAATACGGCTTCTCCATATCCATTGGATCATCTCAGACAGTGCAAACCTGTCCTCATTAAGCCTAATGTTATATTTGTCCCTGAACATGCCTTTGATAAGCGGGTTGTAGAATCGATTGACTAAGTAGGCCAGCATATTGCGATCCGCATAGTCATTTGTAGCACGACAGCTACATGACACGAAACACTGCAATTTGTTCAGTTCAGTATTTTCGCTTTTTGAGTTATTTTCCAAAGTGTATTTCTCATCTTTGGTAAGTTTACGGATGTATTTTGCTCCATAGATACACAACGCATCTTGGTAGTCCTTATAGGTTGTCCACATAAGGCGGCGGCTATTGTTTTTAGTGGCTTTATAGAATGTGTTAAAACCTTTTTGTACAGCTTTAAGGTCTGTGCTTGTTGCTGTACTGTACCAAGTGGAGGACAGCGCATATTTCTTTTCACCAATAGCATTGGCTACTCCATCGTATATGCTAATTACCTGTTGTAAGGCTTTTCGACTTTCGCTATCTTCTCTATACTCTGTGAATGAAAATCCATGTGCATCTCCATACTGCCCGGAAACACCACCAAGTTTGTAGTCCAAGGTGTGGATTTTCAAGTATCCATCAAATACGCTTCCTTCAAATAGGTAGGACAAAACAAAGACATTCTCAAAGGCGCTGAAAACCTCAGGAGGAAACATCCATAAAAACAACTGTCCCTTTACGCAAAGCACATTTCCAGACTTTATTAGTGGCTCCAGGTACTTGTATTCGTAGTCTTCAAGTGTTGGTTTACCGCACCAAGTAACACGACAAAATTCGTCTACATGTATAACACCCTGGTTAATAAGAAATGTAGCAGTCCCTTTTTTCACTTGATACCCTATATCGTCGATTAGATCATTGATAGGTTTGACTACATCCAATGCTTCATCGATAAACAGGGTATATCCTCCATCGTGAATCAAGTCCCATATTTCATTATCGACATCCAAAAATAGGGAATGGGTGCAGCATATATTGTATCCATGTGACAATAAATATTTCAGGCTGTCCATTTTAGTACCGCCTTTATACTCAGGCTCATAAATATTGAGGTTTTCGCTTTTGGCATCCTGTATAGTTTTCAGGTAAGGTGTGACTACCATATATGATTTGTCTGGGTTGTTGCGTATCTCTGCATACATGGCCTGCGTTTTCCCGCTCCCCATCATTGCGTCAATAACTGTAATTGCTATTATCAGTCACCCCTTTTCTTATTCCATGCGATGATAAGGCATTTTTCCATTAAAACGTCCGTTTCCTCTGGTTCTTTATGCAAGTCGAAGTTATTTACCCTTGCAACATCTTCAATCTCTTCTATGTCAAGTAAGAGCCAAATCTCAACCAGCTCATCAATTAGACCGTCTCTCATTTTTGCAACCTTCCTTTGTCCACATATGGTTTAGCTGTTCCGTTTTTCGTAATCTGCCATGTATTTTGTTAGTCTGTCTAACTTTTCACTCGCTAAGGCAATTCTATGGTTTACAAACCGCGATAAAGTCTGATCTGAGATACCACAAACTTTTGCTACATACATGTTTTTAAGTCCCCATTTCTCCATGAATGCCTTTGTTTCATTGGCGATGCTCTCTTGCTCCTGTAACATATCTTCACTCCCTTCGATTTCATATTTTTAGGCGTGGGCACAAAAAAGCAGACTACACAATAGGGGGGATAACCCTACCCTAAAATGTAATCTGCTTGCTGTATGCGTCTTTCTTAACTTTGGAGGCAGTAAGGCTATAACAGATTACATCTGCCCGCCGCTACATGCGATCCAAGGCTAATCACAAGACACCTATTCAATTTTTGCGCATCAATCTACATTTATAATATAGCACTCTCTTCTCAGTTTGTCAAGAATTATTTTTGCATACTGCACTATTAAACATCAAATTTTAAGAACAAAAATATGCAACTTAGATATATTTGGCCTTTTTATTTCTTGACTGTTTTCAGCTCCACACCTCTTCAATTCCAAAAGTAAACCTAATCACGCTGTCCTTGATACCAGACATGAACACACTGTCGGCCATTGCACACATTGCGGTGAACACCTTTAGTTCCTGCCCACGCAGAGAGGCCAGCCGGCGTATTTCCATCGTGATAATTGCATTGGGGTGAGAGCTGGACACCGGCTCTATATCTACATCTACGACTTCCATACTGTTTGCTTTCATCCATCGTGCGGCCAAGGATACTTTCTTATGCCGCTGCACCTTCGATAGATCGGCAACCCTTCCGCTGAAAAACTCGTTGTCTGTTAGAATCCTGTCCAGCTCTTCGTCTGAAAAGAAGTCCCGCACGTCCACATCTGCTTCACGGGACTGCTTGATTTTTTCCTGATACTCCGCCTCTGCCTTTTCTTTGGCCTGGGCAATACGAGCGGCCAAATCCACCTACACCACTCCAATTATCCAAATACTTTCTCTCTTGCTACCTGAAGAGAACAGTAATCTTCTATAAAAATCTCTATCTCTTCTCCAGTATCTGCTTTACGTACTGTTTCGCCGGCAAGGGCAGTAAAATTCCCTATAAGCACATCGTCAACTTCCAGATCGCATCCACCTAACAATTCAAAATACCCATAGTCCCCATGGTTGTTCTCAAAGATATAAAGATCCTGCGCATAGTTGGTTTCGATAATTACGGCTTTCACTTTCCGCCCGCCTTTCTGTCCAGTCTTATATATGTTATATTGTAGGCAATCCACCAGTGTTTTGCAAGCCACTTCCTTTAGTACCAAATTTGACCTTATTGAAATTAGTATTAAAAGTTATTGACTTAAACGCCGCTTTGATATAAAATGTGAGTATCAAATCTAACGATGGTCAAATTAGATATAAAGAGAGAAGGGACAGCATGATATATGGATATTGCCGTATCTCCACGGCTAAGCAGTCGATTGAGCGCCAAATAAGAAATATTAAGGCTGCCTATCCAGAGGCGGTCATTGTACAGGAGATTTTCACCAGGACGCGAATAGACCGCAGAGAGTGGCAGAAGCTCTTTTGTAAGGCAAAGGATGGAGACACTATTGTTTTTGATAGCGTTTCCCGAATGAGCGGTAACGCTGAAGATGGGTTTGCCGCTTATGAAGAACTCTATAATCGTGGGGTCTCTCTTGTTTTTCTTAAAGAGCCACACATCAATACAGACACATACAAGCAGGCTTTAGAAAACAATGTCAAACTAACAGGAGGCAATGTCGATTATATTTTAGAGGGTGTCAATAAATACCTAATGGCTCTTGCCAAGGAGCAGATCCGGCTTGCCTTTGAGCAATCAGAAAAAGAGGTGGAGGACTTACATCAACGTACCAGGGAGGGCATAGAAACAGCCCGCTTGAACGGTAAACAGATCGGACAGCGCCCAGGGGCAAAGCTAACCACTAAAAAGAGCATAGTAGCAAAAGAGGTTATCAAGAAACATTCTAAGGATTTTTGCGGTACACTGGATGATACTGAAGTAATGACGCTGACAGGATTATCCCGTAACACCTACTATAAATATAAGCGGGAGCTACGGGCAGGAACATAGCATCCATCTAAATAAGAGAAGCGGGAGCATTACGCCCCCGCTTTTGCTTTTTAGTATCGGTTATATATTTCACCACGATTGCCAGCGGCCACTACATAGACAACCAACTCACCATGATCTACGGTATAGATGATACGGTAATCTCCTACGCGGAGCCGATAATATCCCTCATGCCCTTGCATCCGCTTGCGGTCTCCCATATCAGGCAAGCCCTCAATAGCGGCCACAATCCGCCGTTTCTCGTTCATGGGCAATTTTTCGATGAATTTCTTTGCTGGCTTTTTGATGATGATACGATACATCAGGCAAGCCCCCATTCCCGTTTGCAATCCTCCAGAGCAAAGCCCTGGTCTTTATCCGGGTCGGGGTCGTTCTCGTAATCGTTCAGCAGCTGAGCACAAAAAGCATCGTCCGCCGCTTCATCGGCACTGATACCCTGGACATAGGCCAACACATAGCCCAGCTTATAGTCCGGTAAACCATCCAAAAGCGAGATAATCTTGTCACGGTTACTCATCATGGCACCCCTTCCAAAATAGATTAGCTAATTCCTTATTCGTCATCTTTCGTATCAGGCACATATTCCAGCAGATCACCAGGCTGGCACTCCAATACCTCACACATTTTCGCAATGGTACGGGTATCAATATCGCCGCCCTCTTTGATTTTTCGAAATGTGGCTTGGCCTATGATGCCATCTCGTTTAACAGTATAGGATGTGATTCCTTTCTCATCAAGACGTTTGAGCATCTTATTGTAGATAATAGGCATTATATCCCAGCTTCCTTAATTTTAGTGCGTCCACTCTTTCATGGTAATAGTATATCACACCTTGTGTCACTAATTCAAGTGATAATCTTGCACAAATATAGCTCTTTATATTTGTCACTATTTCTGGTGATGTTTTCGTTGACTATCACTAATAATAGTGATATACTATACTCAGAAAGGGAAAGGAACACCGGCGAAGGTGGACGGGTAACAGCAAGAACACCACACAAGAGCGGGAAAGGATTCGGTAAGCCGACCCCGTGAGGCGCACGAAAAGTGAACAAAGCCTCCCGCCGCCAGGATCACCCCTAAAAATGAAGGGAGCATCTACAATGAGTGTAAACGAGATGGACAGCAAAATTAAGGAACTGCGGGAACTGCGCCGTATGGCTGATGAGCTGGCCGCAGAGATCGAGGCCATTCAGGACAGCATCAAGCAGGAGATGACCGCCCGCGAGGTTGACGAGTTGAGCGGTTCCGACTGGAAGGTTACGTGGAAACTGGTCAAGAGCCGCCGCTTCAATAGCACTGCATTCAAAAAGACACACGCTGACCTGTATGACCAGTATTGCAGTGAGACAGCAACCCGCCGTTTCACAGTAGCATGAGAAAGGCCGCTTGCCTAAACGCCCTGGAAAAGCAATAGACAAGCAGCCCCAGCCCGCCGGGGCGGGTCAAGAATAGTGTACCATGATCCGCCCCGCCTTACAACTATAACTTGGAGGTTACAACCATGATTAGAAAGACACTTGATATCAGCACTATTGATTATAAGGCACGGAGCAGCAAGCGCACCCGCATTTACTTCCCTTGCGAGATTAAAGACAGCATTGCAGACTGTGCATTATCAGCACTCGCCGCTAATGGCCTGGACGCTGCGGACGTGAAAGAGATTAAAGCATATCTTGTGCCGCACATCTCCGCCGATCATCTGTCTGCCGGCCTGGTAGTCAACATCATTACCAAAGGCGGGGCGCATATCACAAGCAAGATTATTATTGACACGCATAAAGAGCAGCTCGAAAAGCTACTTGCAGGATATCTTGTAGAGGGCGGTGCCGGACTGTCTAAGGAATACGCAGACCTGCTTACCAAGCAATTTTTTAAGTACCGCCGTGCAAAAAGAGAGATTGAAGCCAAAGAAAGAGCCGCCCGACTTGATTACATGACAAACTTACTTAGGCAAGGATACACCCCCGAACAAGTCATCATCACTATGCAGGAGCGGGACAACAACCATAGATAAGAGAGAAGCAGCGCCGGAGGGCAACACCCCCGGCGCTATTTCTGTACCATACGGGGCATGTTTACATTTCTACAGCCTCATCAATTTCTGTATAATTGCTTAGTACCCCCTTCTCCACGCCTCTACTCTTTTTTGGAGGGGGGGGATAGGTTTACATTCTGAGTTTTTGTGGTACTTGCGCATAATTGCATCATCGTAATTTCTTATGAGACTATCTCAGTAATTTAGCACCTATTTTCAAAGGAAGAAGAAAATCTAAAGCAGGTACACAAATTCTTTGCACAAGCGGTTTTTGGGCGAAAAACTGTGAGATTATCTGTATAATCCAAGCACGCTGTTGAACAGTGATACCAATTCTCCACGTTTGATAAGGGCATCAGGAACAAACTCATGGTTATCTTCAATCCACCCCAGTGAAACAGCGGTTTCAATGAACGGCCTTGCCCAGCCAGTATAGATTATGTGTTTCAACTCACATTCTTGTTGCTCTACAAAGCGGCTAAGGACAGTAATGGCTTGCGCCCAGGTGACAAGCCCATCAGGATCATACTGGCCACCACCAACACCGCTAACAATGCCAGCATGACCAATCGTTGTTACGGCCTGGTAATACCATGCGCCAGCACTCACATCATCGAAAATAGCTTGTCCTTTCCCATAGTGGGAAATACTCTCGTCAGTCAAAAGTCGATAAATGATGGTAGCAAGCTGCGCCCGCGTCAGGGGATCTTCTTCATGCAGCTGTCCATCTCCGTACCCGGCCAACACCACCGAGCGGGAAGTATCTATTATGGCATCGCCGCAGGCAAGCTCAGGAGCGGGGGTTTCTTCGTCTGGTTTCTGGATATCCGTATCTGGCTCAGAGGGGTGTTGTACGGGTTTATGAGGCCTTGAAGGAGTGTAGTCATTCCCAGTGTTGGAATCGTCCTCTACGGGCTTTTCCGGCAGCTCTGTGTCACTCTGATCATTATCTGATGTGTCCCTATCATTGTCTGTGCCCGTAGTAGGGGGAATAGGTTCTTCTGGCTGTTGACCACTTTCCCCATCCTCGGTAGGAGGCACGACACCTGGAATTTGCTCGTCCTCATCTTCACCGGCTTCTGGAATGCTTGGCTCTTCGTCTCGAAGTGAGTCATTATCGTTCTCATCGTTATCAGGGGTATTAGAATCATCGTCTGGAGCGGGATCGGGGTGATCATCTCCATCCCCTGGCAGAGTATCACTCTCGTCTGAAGATGTAGGAGGTGCAAAATAGTCTTTGGCTTCCTCATCCGTAAGATAAATGAGCTTTGCGGCCTCTGTGCTCTCTGCCACAGGGAGGGCAATTTTGTTTCCGGTGTCTATATCATAGTAGTCAGCTCCTTCATGCTCGCTGTCAGTCATACTCCAAGTGGTATCCTGGCAAAAAATATCAACAGCAATTCCTCTATCTGGAGAAAGAATAATGTTGTCCTTAATCTGACAGTTGCTTATCGTGAGCGTCCCGCCGCTACACATTACTCCTGCATTGGCCCAGGAGGTATTAGCCGTAATGGTACAGCCTGTAAGTTCGAGATTACCAGAACTTTGGACAGCTCCGCTGGCATCCATAGCATAGCTATCGTGGACATAACAATCAAGCATTTCTACATTGGAATTGTTTCCTCGTGCACTAACAGAATTGCCAAAGCAATTAGCGAATTCACATTCAACTATTTTTGTAAGGTTTTCATCAGGTAATATTCCAGAAATCACAATACCTGCACCCACTCCACCACCATCAAAGTAGCAGTTCTGGATTGTCACTTTCTCTTTCTTCGGAGATGCGCTAATAATGGTTTTTTGATAAACACTCTCTTTGAAACTAAATCCATCTATTATCCCGGCATTGATGTATATCATGCTTCCCTTTGTAAAACTATTTGCCCGGACAAGAGTTATTTGCTTGTCTGTAGATATGGTTTCACCGTAAATATAGATGGTCTGCCCAAGGGCAATCGTGTCTCCATCCTCTGCTGATTCAACTGCCGATTGCAGCTCTTCCAGAGAAGAAACTACCACCATAGGAGATACCCCTTCATGTGGTGGTGTTTCACTTTCTGCAATTTCTACAGCACGAGCGGGAATAGATAATCCTACAACTAAAGTTACTGATAGCAATAATGACAACAGTTTCTTCACTCTCAAACAACCTCCTTGATCTGTGCAGCTTCATGGTTCTGTAAAAAGAGCGCTACCATCTCATTGACTGCTGCGGCCTCTCTGTCAGTAAGCCCAGAAATATCAATCATTCTGCGCCCCTCCACACACAAGAGGTAGTCTGTGGTTGTTCCAAGAACCGAGGCCAAACGGATTAAGGTTTTAGGCTGAGGGAACCGTATATCGGTCTCATATGCGGAAATCATGCTTCTGGTAACGCCTACACGCTGAGCAAGCTGGCCTTGTGTCATGTGTCTCCCCTCCCTGAGATCCTTAAGTCGTACAGAAAAATACAGCATTTGATGAAACGCCCCTTTTTAGATGAGCATACCGCAAACGCTGTTGCAAACGGAAACTTCTTTGTCGCTTTGAGTTGCCTTTCTCCAAAAGAATGGTATAATTAGAATACTCGGACAAAAGAATGAGGTGGAATGCTGTGACCATAAACAAATCAAAAATAAAACTTTTACTCCCACTTATATTGATTCCCTTAATTCTTACAGGCTGTAACTCTACAAAATACCAAGACGCTGTTGATAAAATGGATCAGGGTGATTATCAAGCAGCGCTGGAAATTTTTGATGATATGCCCAATTATGAGGATTCATCTGATAAAGCATCTAAATGTAGATACCAATTAGGAATTGAGGCAATCGCTTCAGAGGATTGGGAGCTTGCCATAGAATACCTTTCTAATCTCGACTACGAGGATAGTGCTGATCTATTAGAAAAAGCTACGAGGGAGAAGGGAATGAGCGAAAATGCAGATAATGAATTTTTATCTGCATTAGAAACTTCTATCCTCGACAGAATAGACAGTGTCAGTAATGAGAACTATGACAATAAAACCATTGTAAATACCGAACTGGTATATGTTGAGGAATATAAGGATGCCACTTTTTTTGACGAAAATCTCAAAGAGCTTGCCATAAAGTACATCGACGGTCTAAATATGCAAAAAGAGGCGCTTGGCAATGAGAATTTCTCTGAAGTGCAAATCGAGTGGCAAAGGGGAATTGTTGCCAGATATGAGGTTTTGCGGGATCTATATGAGCAATATGATTTTCTGAGCGACAATACAGATTTTGTTGCTATTTATGTATCCGCATGTGAAGACCAAGAAAACTTGCTTCGTGCGTATGAGGCATTAGACAATGACATTGCAGAGCAAATGAATTCCGATAGTTTTCAGTGGTACATCGCTGGTAATCAAATCTATTGGACACTGAATAACAACACAAATTACACATACAGCACCACTTTTAATATTACTTTGTATGACGCAAATGATGTGGTCCTCGATGAAGCGACAGACTATATTGAGAACATTCCAGCCGGCAGTAGCTATACAGTCTCTTTTTACATAAGTGATCCGGGTAAAATTAGTAGTTTTGATTGGAATAACTACTACGATGCAATATATGAATAAAGATGCGGACACCTGTTCTTGAATGGGCAGGTGTTCCTTCTATATTTTCTCAATAAAATAGAGGACAAGCGGTAAAAGTGGCTTGTCCCCTTGTGTGATATAGGTTGGTTTTTGTTGTTTCTACCTCTCTAATTGTGGGCGGTTATTTCCACAACGGCGATGGGCATGTTGCTCTGTTCGATCATCTGCTGGTCCAGCGCATCCAACCGGACACGGGAGGAGAATACCTTGGCAGTGCCCTCGCCGCCGAAGAGGATGACCCGCTTGTCAAAGACACACAGGCCCTCCACGTCTACGGGGCGGGAGCTGGAACAGAATGCGCTGATGGTCACACGGTAGAAAAACCGCATATCCACCGTATAGAAGCCGCGGTTGAAGGCAACGGGCTCCACATTGATGTAGGTGTAGAGAAGCTCAGCTTTGCCGCCCTTGACAGACTGAGCGCGGTTGAGGATCTCCTGCCCGGACTGGGTGGGGTAGAAGCGCAGATCCTCGATGCAGTCCTTATCACAACATGGAGCGGTTTAGAAGAAATGCTGAAACGGCCGGAGGAGAAGCCCCTCCGGCCTTTGTTATTTGGGTTATCAGTAAGGTTTCATTACGGCAGTTCAGCGTTGCCTGTTTCGCGGCAATTTTCTGCAGATTCTGTACAGAAGTATATGTATACTATTGATGCAACACAAAAATTAAGAAACTTTATCGCAAAATATTGAATTGTGCGGAAAGGCGTGTTACAATTGCAACGTAATAATAAGATAAAAAAATCCGAAGATTTGCGATTTGCCACAGAGGAAAGAGATTATAAGAAGGGGGAGGTGTTTTGCATGACTTCTGGAAGTAAGAATAATGTTTTTATCGTCGGTGCGCCCAAAAACCCGCAAAAGCCCCTCCCTACTGTCAGTAAAAGCCAGGTGGCAAAGGCCCTCGCATCTGCTGAAAGGTATAAGAAGAAATGATTGAAAATGCCCATTTTGACATATGGAGCAAAGATATATATGGGTTGGCTTTGGGATTCAAAGTCAACCCTTCTTCTTGCGGAAATCCGGAGCATTTTGAGAACTACATCCGCTGGTCTGCTATCAGCGACAATAACTCTGGGGTATCCACTACCCACGTTTTTATTGATGACAAAAATCATGCCCTCATGGGGTTTGTGAGCCTGAAGGCATCCTCGCTGCTGAGCAGAGAGGGGAGCATGACCATGGGCGAGCCGGCGCTGGAGATCTCCAATCTGGCGGTCAGTCAGGACTACGAAAGAAGAGGCGTGGGGACAGAGCTGATCCTCCATGTCATTGCCGAGGTGCTGAAGGCCAATCGAGGCTTTGCCGGGATCAAGTATATCGTTTTGGCGGCAGATCCCAGAGCCGTTGGATTTTATGAGAAAATGGAGTTCTATAAGCTGAGGGAATATTTTGAAATTCCGCGGCAACTGGATAATGCCAATTGTGTACCCATGTTCATGCAGATCTTGCACGACCAGGATGGAGTACGCTATGCGGATGCTTCGGATGATGAATAACTGGATAGTAAAAAGGCCGGAGGGACTTCCCTCCGGCCTTCTGTTATCCTTACCCAAACACCCCGGCCCTATCGCAGATCACCAGGATCCGCAGCATGTCCCGGCTGAGATCCAGGTCCGCAGGCCGGCCTTGGTCGTCTACCTTACCGCTGTTTCCGGTGAGGTAGCCCAAGGCCACCAGCTTGTCCACAGTGGCCTGTGCCCAGCTGGGGCAGCCGGCCACTGTATTAAACCGATCTTCCACCTCCGCTGTCACCTCCTCCATAAGATCCTTGGCCCGGACGGCGCCCACGATGACGCTGAAGGCCCGGCTCCGTCGCTGGACCTGTCCGCCGTCAGCGTCGCTGCCGGAGCCGGTGTTTCCTTCGATAGCCACCACACAACTGTCCGTCACGCTCTCAATAATGCCGCAGTGATCCGTGGCCGCTCCGCCGGGGAAGTCGTAGATCACCACGTCTCCGGTTCGGTAGTCCGCCGTCACCCACTGGCCGCTCATCTGGGCGGCCCGCATGAGCGCCCCGCAAGAGGCGGTGCGTTGGGGCAGTGCCACGCCCAGCTGGGCAAAGACCCACTGGACGAACACCATGCACCAGGGATATGCGCTGCCCGATACCTCCCGGCCGTAATACCAGGTATTGTATCGGACGTTGTTGCTGTTGGGCGGGTTCTCACGGATGCCCACCTGGGTGGCGGCCAGGAGGGCCACATCCCGGCCGGTCATGGCTGTTCCTTTCGGGACTTAATAGTGCCCAGCTGTTCGATCAGCTCTCGCAATTTATCGAAGCCGAACATAGCCGCATAGGCTACGATCAAGCCCAGCACCACCGCCGCGGCCACCATGTACCACACCACCGGGATCCCCCGGACCTGACAGATGGCGAAGAATGCCAGCAGGGTGATGGTCTCGGCCACAATGAACGCCAGCAGGTTGGTGGGGATCAGGTCCCAGGTGATTTTCTTCAGCACCTCCACGATGATGTTGACCAGCACGGTGGCAACTGCCACCACGATCAGCAATGTACTGATATATGCCTCAAGATTCTGCATTTCCGTCCTCCTTGTCCTTCAGGGCCAGGTCGTAGGTGATCCCGCCCTTGGTGTTTTGCTTTTCAGATTTTTTGATGAGGAAGGCCCTCACGGCGCTCCAGCCGGCAAAGGCAGCTGCCGGGGTACCGGTGAGCCAGGGGAGGGCCCCCTGGTATCCCTTGTAGATGGCATAGGCGGCCAGGATCATGTACCCGATGGTGGTGGCCCACACCAGGCCCCCGTCGCTGAGGACCAGGAGCTGGGTAAACTCCTTGGCCCGGCCCTTGGCCTGGGCGCCGGCGGTGCTGCCGGCACGGGAGAGCCGCAGAAGTCCCACCAGCAGCATCACCAGCACCCCCGCCAGGAAGCCTGCCGCCCCGGCCAGGATCACGGCCATCATTCGTCTATCAGGGCGTGGATGCCCTGCTTTGCCAGGAAGTCCTTCTGCTCGTGCTTGATCTTGACGGCGTAGTCCAGGGCGGCGTGCATATCCCCATTACAGTGGGCGTCGGGGATCCGCTGGACGGCCCTGGCCGTGGCCTCCCCCAGAGCGATGGAGGCCCGGGTTCCTTGGACCAAGATCAGGACCAGTTCCTGCTGTGCTTTCGCCTTCTCCGCTGCGGCTACATCCCGAGCACTCTCCCGCGCTTCAATTTTCGTTTTGATCCGCCAGGCAATAAGTCCCATGATGGCGGAAGGGATCCCCATGGCTGCGATGAAGGCCGCCAGTAGTCCTCCTGCGTTGATTGTCATTGTCACGCCGTCACCTCCTCAAAGTACTGCCCAATGAGCTCATGGGGGAGGTAATGGAGGGTGATCTTGCCGCCCTCCGCCTCGCCGGTGCGCTTGCAGAGGTATCGTTTGCCGTCCTCGGGATCGAGATAGATCTTCCCGTATTCATATTCCATGCCTCTTGCAGCGGGGATGGGATCCTCCGCGGTACCGGCGTGTGTGATGTCCACCACGGCCCACAGGGCGGGCGTCTTGTCGGGAGTCCAGCTCTCCTGTGTGGTATGGCCCTGGCCATCGCGAACCTTGTAGAGCAGGCCTGTGGGCGCATAGTATCGGCGGTCGCCTGGCTCTACCGTTTCGCCCACGGCCCAGGGCTTGGACAGGGAGGGAGCTTGGGCGGCCTCCTCGTCAGGCATGGCGGCCGCAGCGGTTTCGATGGACATACGCAGGACACGGGCCTCCGCGGTGTCTGCCACCGGACGGCCGGCCAATACCATCACCTGCTCCTGGGCTTGGGCAACGTCGGCCTGGGCGGCCTCCAATCTGCCTCCCAGCTCAGTGACCTCAGCCTGGGCGGCCTGAGCCTCCTGCTGGGCACCGGCTAGGGACTCCTCCAGTTGGTCCACATGATTGCTGGTTTCTGTGAGGGTGGCCTCCAGCTCAGATACGCGGGTCTGGTAGCCGGAGACGTCGCCAAGGTACTGGGCCAGCAAATGGAAGGTCACCTGGTAGGTGTGGGTGGAGTTGGCATAGGTGATGTCGTCCACCTGGTAGCCGCATCCCTCCGACAGGCCGGCACTGTCCCCAGCGATCTGAGGCATATCCCAGTGAATGGCCTCGATCTGCTCCAGGGAGGCAAGCTCCCGCTCAAAGAGGGCCCGAAACTTTCCGCTGCCCAGGCCCCCCACCGGGGATACGGTGCAGCGGACGCCGTCGATGGTGGTGTTGTTGCTGTAATACATAATTTCCTCCTTCAGCGGCCTCTGTGGGCCGCTGCCATCATCTTTTGATAGGTCTCGGCGCCGATCTGATCGCCGATGGTACTGCCGCCAGCCGTCCGGCTCAGGATCCCACGGATATCCGCCCGGCGGTCCGGCCTGAGGGCGGGGGTATAGGACTCTGGTTCCGGCAGCGCGGACACGTCCGTCCCCTGGAAGCGCCGTCGGTAGGCCCGGACGGTGCCCTCGCTGAGCCCCAGCCGTCGGGCGATCTCGGCGGTGGGCAGATCCCCCAGACGCAGGATCTCATAGGCCAGCCGAGGCAGGCCACCCACGGACTGATCCCGGCAGACCAGGCGGTAGTAGACGCTGGGAGAAATGCCCAGCATGGCGGCGATCTCCCTCTCCGGTTTGTGCTCCCAGTCCTCTTTCCGGGGTTTGGAGGAGCTGGGCTGGGTAGCCAGTCCCTCCGCCACGGCGGAGAGCCGCTCCACCACCCGCCGGTTGCCCCGGGAGATGGTGGAGCGCCCGGTGCGCAGGTACCGGGCAATCTCCGCCATGGTGACGCCGTCGGTGAGCAGGAGGTAGAGGTACTCCCGCTGCCGGTCAGTCAATACGTCTGTACTGGCAGAGAAGCGCAGGAAGTCAAAGCCCTCTGCCTCCTGGCATTCCCGGGCCTGGAGACTTGCCAGGATACAGGTCTCCAGACGCTTGAGGCCCTGCTTGGCGCAGCGGCATGCGGAGGATCTGTTGATCCCCAGCCGCCGCCCGATCTCCGCCAGGGACAGGCCCTCCCGGTAGCGGAGCATCAGGATCTCCCGCTGCCGCTCCGTCAGGGAGGCCATGGCCGCGGTGAGGGCCTGGGTGAGAAAGGCGGCCTGCCGTCCTGTGGCCTTCTGTGCCGCCTGCCCCAGAGCTGTCCATGTGTAGCCCTCGATGTCTGCCCAGGCGGTTCCGCACCTCTCAAAGAAGTCAAAGCCCACACCGTCGGCGGACACAGTTTTCTTTGGCTGCGCCTTGTGCCGTTTGGCCTCTGTGGGCCGGAGCCGCTCACAGGCCTCCAGGGCCTCGTTGTACATCTCCCGCAGGATCCGGGCCCGCTCTGTCTGCCGGCGTCGCTCGTCGGCATCGGTCAGATCATTGAGCAGGGCGCGAACCTCCTTGAGACGGCTATATAGCTTGTCCTTGCGCTCCAGGGCTTCCTCCAGGGTTTCCATATCGCCCTCCTCATAGATAAACGATCCGGCCGGCAAACTTGTGCCGGGAGGTTAAGATCAGTGCGGCGCTGCCGGCATCGTAGGTCACGGAGGTATTGAAGGCGGCCCATGTGTTCCTGAAATAAACCCCATTTACCAGTCCCTCTACCTGATAGAGGAACGCGCCGGAGGGATCCCGGTTCCCTGCAGGTATGGTGAGAGTGTATGGATCGGAGGCTCCGGTCCATTGGGATACTGTGAAGTCGACGGAAGAGATAGACGAGCCGGCTTTGATCTGCCGCACAAGATCGCCGAAGGAGTCCAAGGTGCTGCCTTCGGGGACGGTTACGCCTTTTTCTGCCAGGGCGGCGGTGATGTCCGCCTTGGCCGCCTGCAGGCGGTTGAGCTCAGTCAATACGCTCATAGTCCGCCTCCTCAGATGGCTGCCAGGGCCGCCTCGATATCACCGGTGAGGGTAACGGTGCCGCCAGAGGTGTAGCCGGCGGGGATCTCAGCGCTGAAGGTGGAGAGACCGTCGATCTCCTTATTGATGGCCCCGTTGTTTGCCATAGATCCTGACACCTTCTCACCGGTGGCAGAAACGATGACCTTTCCCGTGAGAACGTCGGCAGCTCCCGCAGTAACCTCAGTTACATCCTGATAGGCTTCCGGGATAGCACCCACATCCACCTTGGTCAGCACCTTGCCAGCTGTAGGTGTAACGGACTGGGGGGCCTTGGTAGGGGTGACGGATTTGGTCTCCGGCGTGATGTTCACCACACCGGTACCGTCATGATAGCCTGCGGGGATGGTGTAGGAGGGGGTGGAGGCGTCCAGAGTTTTACTGATTGCCTCATTCTTGGGCATGGTGCCCTCCACCTTGACGCCTCCTACATAGGCGGTGGATCCTGCCAGGATCTGATCAGCTTCGGCATTGGCGTCCGAAGTGTCTGCGTAGTTGTCAGGGATGGGCTCAATGGTGACAGTGGAGAGGACCTTTCCCTCGGTGGGGGAAATGGTCTGCTGGGACTTGGTCGGGGTGGCAGTCTTGGGCTCCGGGTCAATAGAGACGGACCCCAGACCGCTGTGGTAGCCCTTGGGTACGGTGTAGGAAGGGGCATCCGCCGTGAGCTTCTTGGCCACAGCGCCGTTATTGGGCATGCTACCAGCGGTTGGGACGCCGTCTGTCCCCACAAAGATCTTACCGGTGAGGACGTCACCCTCTGTGACGGTGACGCTGGAGACATCCTGATAATTTTCAGGGATTGCCTCCACGGTGACGTCCGATAGACCATAGTAGCCACTGTCAGGGGTAACGTTGATTTGCTTTTTGGTGGGCTTGATAGTCTTAGACTGGAGATTATAACTGCCGCCGCCGGCCACACCAGAGACGGTACCACTGCCGTTATGGTAGCCCTTGGGGATGGTGTAGGTCTCGCCTTCTTTGACGTTGGCGGAAACAGCACCATTGTCTGCAATGCCATCAATAGCGGTGGCCAGTATATCCAGCTTGTCGGTGGACTGAGCCAGGCCCAGGGCGACGAGTTTAGCGCGGATTTTATTTCGTCCGGCCTGGAGCCGGGCCACTTCAGTAGAGATGCTCATGAAATTGCTCCTTTTCAGATGGTTTTCAGTAGTGTGTCGATATTGCCAACAGTGGTATGGACAGCGGCTGCTGTGATGGGAAGCGTGTTGTCAGCTTCCACGGCATCGGCTGTATTTACTTCCAGCGTGTTTACCCCGGTGACCTTCAGGGTCTTGCCTAATTGATAAGGGAAGCCACCTCCTTCCGGGAGAGGGAAGGGGCTTTCAATGTATTTGTGCTGGTTGATATCCCAGAGCAGCCAAAAACCATTTGGCCCTGGGATAGGAGGGTGGGCATTATATTCCGCTATACGCTGCTCCGCTTGAGAAAATTCTGTGGGGAGTGTAGGCCATACAGCATCCCCGCTGAGGCTTTCCGACACCAGCAGGTAAATGACATTTGTATGGCGAATGTCCTCCCCTTGGCGGCCGCGGAGCTGGAGTGCATAGGTCCCGCTCAGAGACAGATTTTCTGCTGAGAGGAGGAAAGAGAAGCCGTCCTCATATGGACTCAGGGGGAGCACATCCAGGCAGCCGCCAACGGAGACAAGCATTTCCCACGTCCAGCCCTCTGGGAGATCACCTGAAACAGATAGGACGCATGTGCCGTTGTCATACTGCATGGCCAGAATTTGGGAATCTGCCTGGATCTGCCAGTTTGCGAATGTGATCATGTGGGTACCTCCTAGTCAGGTGCTGCCAGGCTCTCGCTGACCAAAAGATGGATAACATTGGTGTGGCGGATCTTGTCTCCGGCTTTACCTCGCAGCTGAAGGGAACAGAAACCGCTTCTGGCCAAGTTTTGTGAGGAGAGAACGGCTGAGACCCCATCAGACGATGGGGTCAGGGGGATCTCATCCGGAAGGCCGCCAGAGAATAGAATCAGCTCCCAATTCCACCCTTCCGGGAGATCTCCAGAGACGGTGAGGGTACAAGTCTTGTGATCATGCTGCAGAGCGATTATCTTTTGATTGGAGGAAATTCTCCAATTTGAAAAAGTTATCATGGCACCTCCTATTCCGTAGTAAGGGTGTACCAAGTGCCGGAGGACCCCATGCGGATTTGGAAAACGGGCTTGCTGCCGTATTTTGAGGTCGTGCGAAGTTGGATGGCGTAGGTCGCTGATGTGGCGTCAATTTGGTTGGCCACCGATTTGGCCACCACGTCCTGCCATTTAACAACGTAGTTACCGGAACCACTCTTGGTCAGCACCTGGCCAGTGGAGCCGCCGGTGGGCAACGTGCCGGAGATGGTCCCCCATTTTACGGAATAGTCCGTATAGCTACTATCCTTGATGAGGACCTGGCCAGAAGATCCGCCCTTCGGCAGTGCTCCAGGGATATCTCCCCATTTTACGGAATAGTCCGTATAGCTACTATCCTTGATGAGGACCTGGCCAGAAGACCCGCCCTTCGGCAAAATGCCATCGACGGCGGACCATGCAGCTGCGCCGTCACCGGTCCCGGTCTTTTTCAGATATTGCCCGATGGAGCCGCCGGTGGGCAGGCCGATGGGATCCGCCCACTCTACAGAGTAGTCGTTGCCGGTCTTTTTGCGCAGAATCTGGTTGGCAGTACCTCCAGCCGGAATCTCGTGGCGATCCTCCCAAGTGGCGGCATAATCTGTGCTCGAGCTTTTGACCAGAGCCTGGCCTGCGGAGCCGCCTTTTGGTATGGCTCCTTCAACAGCCGCCCAGGCCGCCTCCCCGTCGCCGGGGCCGGTCTTTTTAAGGTATTGCCCGGCACTGCCGCCGGTGGGCAGACCGTTAGGATCCGCCCACTCCACGGCGTGGTTCTCATTGGACGACTTCCGGAGAATCTGGTGGGACGATCCTCCGGCCGGGATACCGTGGGCATCGGTCCAGGTGGCGTCATAGGCATTGTCGGAGGCTTTTGCCAGCACCTGGCCAGTGGAGCCGCCGGTGGGCAGACCATGGAGTTCACTGTCAGGGTCCATTGGTACGCCTACGACATACTCCACTACAAAGGTGCCGGAGTCCTCCAGAATGCGGACGCGGTCCCCAGCGTGAAAGATCACCGAGGTGTTGCACTTATAGTGCTTCTCGGTGGGCTCCTCTTCACCGTCAAAAATCAGGGTAAGGCCGTCGTCATAGACTTCGCCTACCGTTGCAAATCCACTCACAGGACCACCTCCTTCCGCAGTGTGTGGAGCATTCGCTGTCCCTCCGAGAGGACCAGGCTCCAGCCTATCTCCTGATAGATCCCAGACAGCTCGGGGTGCCACAGAGCCACGGTATCCCGCACACTGTGGCCGGGGACGTTGGCGGTGTATACGGTGATCGTTTCCGTGGACAGCATGGAGTCCATTTTCAGCCGGTCGGCATAATCCTGGAGGCTCTTCTGGTCGGGGATGTTGTCCACGTTGGTCACCGACACGATCCTGCGTCCCCGGCTTACCGTGGACAGTGCAGATGATGGGCTGTCGTTGACCGACGTGGCAGACATGGGTGCATCAAAATCCGGATTGCTGCAGATGGCCACAAACACATTGGGGGCGTCAAAGGCATCGGTCTCGCGGGATGCCTGCCTGGATAGGAGGCGCAGGCCCTGGCTGTATTCGTGGTCGATATTGCTGGCAGAGGGGACCTTTGCCGGCCGGAGAACGGCCGCGCCGGATGTATCAAAGCTGATGCGGTCGTAGTTGATCTCCTGCAGCAAGGTGTTGATCACTGTGAGATAGGACGTGCCGGCGGCCCAGTCCTCCCGATCTGTGGCCAGGGTCAGGCTGGATGGTGTCTGCAAGACCAGCGCGATCCCTGCAGCGGTGAGCAGCTGCATGACGGCATCGAGATAGAGAGTGCCGGCAGCCAGGTGGAGGCGGGCCTCCAGCTTGGCCTGTTTGAGGATATAACACCGGTCGTATGCTTCCACCTGGACAGCTTTGGCGCCGTTTGCGTCCACGGTGTCCAAATAGGACACCGGAACCAGCACTCCGACGGGATGCTCCACCCCGTCTATGACCTGTACCGGCTGGATCTCGTCGGTCAGCCAGTTGACCAGGGGAGAGGGGGCAAAGATGCCGGCCATAGAAACGTTGATCTCCGCGTCTGCGCTGCAGTCTACCGATGGCGCCGACATAGCGGATAAGGTGGTAAGCCTGGCCCCGTTTCGCAGCACATAGAAACGCACGCCATAAGATGAGATCATAGCGCCGTTCCCTCCTCCCAGTCGATGAGTGTGATGCTCAGCTCGTAACTCACCCAGAAGTGGCTGGAGGACTTGCTGTAAGACTCCAGGACGCCAATCACCTGCTCGCCGCGGGGATCTTTGACGCATACCACCTTGCCCAGCATAGCCTCCAGCTTGAGCGCTGCGGCCACATTGGACCAGGGGAAGGCACAGCCCATCCGGATCGACTGGGATACTGATTCGCCAACTACTGCAGACGGGAGAGCTGCCCCCACATAATGCTGATAGGTAACAGACCGGGAAGCAGAGTATGAGGCCTCCCGGATGTCGCTGGTCGTATACGGGAGCGCCAGCCACTGGCGGGCCGCGACATCGGCGATCTGAACACGGGAAACAGAGATACGGAGGGAGACTGCATTGGACTCCGTGTAATTTCCGTTGTCGTCCAGAATGCCGCGAACGATGTACACAGCCCCACCGATGGCAAAGTGATCCTCATAGGACAGCTCTGTCGTGGTGCCGATGGGTTTCCCGTTGCGATAGATCTGATACCTGTGCGCCGCCTGGGACGACTGCCAGCTGAGCCGCACCACACCGGACCGGTCTGCCACAGCGGTTAGAGTGATGGCGTCCCCGGAGGAATTGGTGATCTGCAGGGATGCGCTGCCCCAGTCGGACCATAGCCCATACTGGCTCTGGATACGGACCCGAACGGTGTACAGCCCGGGAGGCAGGAGGCCCTGGTAGACATAGGAGGATTCAGAGCCAAACCTCTGGGCAATCACCTGGTCATCCAGCTGGATCTCAAAGGCCTCCTGTCCGCTCTGCTGCCACCGGATGGCGAAACAGGGCGATGAGCGCACAATGGAGACAGCGGGAGCAGCTGGCTGCGCGATGACCACGCAGTAAGCGGATTCAGACCAGGAGCCGGATGTTCCGTCGGAGTTATAAGTCCTGACCCTCCAGTACAGCTTTCCGCCCGGCAGCGTATTGCGGGGGATGATGGCGGATGTCTTGTCAGTAGATTCGGATTTTAGGCTTTGCCAGGAACTGTCGTTTTGGCTGTATTCCAGCTCGTATTTTGTCTGAGCGGAGCCGGTCTCCACGATGTGTTCCCACATAAAGACATTGTCCTGTCCGGCGTCTACGATGACGCCCTTGGGGCTGATGGCTTTTGCCGAGGAGGCCAGGTCGTTGGTGCTCACTGTGGTCCACGGGCTGATCAGAGGCGTCCCAAATACGGTGACCACCTCTACCTGCCATTGGATGGTCCCGGTAGGGAAGGTCCCTTTCGGCACAGTAACCTTCTGCTCCTGGCCGGTGACGGGAATCTCTGTGGCCCCGGAGGAGGCGGATGCCCGCCAGCGGAAAGTGGCACTTTTCTGGGCCGGTGGCGTTTGGCCCTCTCCGCTGGCGGAGATGCTCCAGCTAAACTGAGTATCAGCGTTTCGCGGGGCGTATGAGGAAGGTGACAGGTCGGAGAGCTGCGGTGCGATGACGTTGACCAGCTGCCAGCTTGATTGCTTGGCGACGCCTGTCTGGCAGGTACATTCTGCCGCGATGTAGATCTGCGGGGATCCGGTGAGAAATGTGCCTGCAGGAATGGAAACTTGCGGGCTTTCTCCTGCATCTCCACAGTCAAACTCATGGACGACGCCGCCCTCTGTTTCCTTCCACAACAGTTTGTAGTGTGCGGGATACAGGTTCCCATAGGTGTGCGGGGTACGCGTCAGGATCTTGCCCGTGGTGAGCTCTTCAGCATATACAGCCGGGAACTGGGGCGTGGGGGTAACCTCTGCCAATTCGTCGGAGATCACGAGCTGGAGATAAGGGGGATAAGTACCATTGGGGGTGTGGAATATGATCCCCTTGCTGTACCCAGGATTTCCGTAGATCTCAAAGCCATTGCGCACCATATCTGAGATATGCAGCGAGCCGACTGAGGCATAGCCCGTATCCTGTGGCGGGAATATAGACCCAGAATACCCTCGGCGTGGCGGTGCGTTGTTGTAGGTGATCGTGCGGGGATCAAATGGCTGGAGGAATGTATAGCCGTCCAGCAGGCTCCCATCATGGCGAGTAAAATAGCAATAGATCTCCGCCGAAGTGATCGCGTGCTGCGCATACTCCATGGGGAAAGTCGATAGCCCCAGAACAAGGTGCTTGGTGAGATCTTCCGCATCAAATGTGGCTTCAGCTGGGTAGTTGGTGTTAGGATTCACACTTGATATAATTGCGGACTTATCAAAATACAGCTTTTTCTCAGCCATCAGACCCCTCCATTCTCTTCATCCGCTTAGCGGCCTGGGCCATGCGGATGATGTCATTAAATTCCTGCACGGAGTGGGCGTCGATGGTGATATAAAACACATCGCCACCCATAGAGCGGCTCTCCTGTGCGGTAAACACACGGGATCCCTGGGGCATCCAGATGCGCTCCGGACCGTTTTCGCCTACCCAGCTCCAGCCACCCGGGAAATTATCCGTTCCGGATGCGTTGAACGCGGAGTTGATGGCATTTCCTACCGCGGAGTTTTGCCCGGACAGGATCCCCATGATGTTATCCCAGTTCTGCCCGGCACCGGTGAAGTCGAGCGTCAAGAGGTTCCCCACTGCGGCCAGCAGCTCCAGGAGCACACGCAGGGCGTCTGAGACACCAGCAATGGCTATGGAGAGAACTGCAAACGCAGGGGACAGCAGCTCCATTGCAGATCCCAGGAGATCAAAGGCGGGCGTCAGCGCGGTGATAAGGCTCAGCACAGACCCGAAGAAGCCCACCAGGTTGCTGTCCTCTGCGGATCTTCCCAGGCCCAGGAGCCCCTCTCCGGCGGCGTCATAGAAATCCGCTAGAGCCGGAGCAAAGTCCTTTGCCAGGGCATCCTTGGCAGCTGCTGTGCGTTCCTCGTAGTCGATCATGGCCTGGGAAACTTTCTTCAGGGATTCGATCTCGTCTCCGGTCAGGACGCCGATCTCTCGCTTCTGCTCCTTCAGGAACTCCAGCTCCTGGGCGGTCATGTTGTAGATGGGGATGAGTTTCTCGCCGGTGCTGCCCAGCAGCGTGCTGGAGATGGCATTGCGCTCGGTCTCATTGGCCATGAGCTGCAGGGCGGTGACGACGTCGTTGAGCACATCCTCGGAGCTCCGCAGATTCCCTGCCTGGTCAACCACAGCCACGCCAAGACGCTGGAACATCTCATAGGCCTCGCCGGTTCCCTGGGACGCCTCCAGGATCTTCTCCTGGAAAGCGGAAAGGTCACCTTGGGCCTCCTCGATGGAAGATCCCACGGTTTTGAGGACATAGTCCCAGATCTGGGTGGATTCCACCGACATGTTGATGGTCTGCGCGATATTGGCAATACCGGTGGCGTAGTCGGCCCGCTCGGAGGTGATGCCGGCCAGGGCGGTTTCTACGGCTGCGACTGCAGCGGCCAGCGCAGTCGCTGCGCCGAGCATAGCGGAGAACTTTGTCCCAACAGGCCCAATGGCGTCCAGCGCCTTCTTGGCCCCCTCCGGGAGGTTGATGCCCAACCGGTCGCTCAGCTTTTCAGCCGCATCGCCGAAGCTGAGGCCCTTGTCAGCTGCATCGCCGAAGGAGTCCTCCAGATCGCCGGCTTCACCCCGCATCCGTTTGGAGGCATCGGAGACATCGTCACCGCTGTCCGCTACGCCCAGGAGGATCTGCCGGAGACGGGAGAAGATGCTCTCGCTTCCGGATGCGGCCTGTGCGGCTTCGTCCAGATCGTCGCCCATCCCGTCATAGCTTCCGCCTGCAGCGTCAGCTGCGGATCGGGCCCGGTCCAGCTGGTCGGTGCTGTCCTTGAGGGCCCTCTCCATTTTGACCAGCTCAGCCTCCGCATTGTTGAGGCTTACGCGGTAGTTGCTGGTCTTGGTGGAGGCTTCACCATAGGTCTCCACCGACTTCTGCAGAGCGGAGCGAAGGGTCTCCACCTTTTCCCGCTGGGTAAGCAGCTGCCGCTCCAGGATATCGTTTTCGGCCGTCAGCGCGTCTAAGCTGTCCGCCTGTTCTGCAAATCTGGTCTGGGTCAGCTTCATCTCTGATCCCAGGACCCTCAGAGCGCCATTGATCTCTGATAGTGCGGCTTTGTACTCCCGCTCACCGTCCAGGGTGAGCCTGGTGCCGATTTTTGGTGTTGACAATTACCCACCCCCTCCCATGATGTAGTCGTGCAGAGATGTGGGCTGTGGCTTGGCTTGTGGCTTTTTAGCCGGCAGCAGAGCGCGGAACAGGGCGTGGCAGCGGGCAGGGGTAGCAGTTCGCCAGAACTGCTGTTCTGAGCCTAAGCCCAAGGTGAGCCACGCAGAGAGGTACCATGCGAAATTGACGGACGTCAGCTCTGCGTGGCCGGCTGGTTTTTTCCTTCACCTGCTTCCTCGCCTGCTTCCTTTTCTGCCTCATCTGACAAAATTGCAGATACCACCAGATCCTGGACGATATCCGTCATGTGCTTCAGATTGGCGGGGGTGGGAGCCAGTTCCCGGCCCAGGCTCTGGGGGGTCCAGCGCTCCTCCCAGCCCATCTCATCGGCATAGTCGTTGAGCATGGCGGCCAAGAACTCTTTGGCAACCGTGAGTTTTCCCGGAGACTTGAGGGCTGCCATCAGATTGCCGTTGTGCATCAGCTCCACGTCCGCCAGCACGTTCATATTGCATCGCAGGACATAGGACTTCCCGTTAATGGGGAATACTTGTGTTTTCAGTCGAAGATCCATATTAACCCTCCGGAGTGGTCAGGACAGCATCGCACCACTCCATGGCGGCAGCGATGGTATCGTGGGTGGCGGTTTCGATGATGCCCTCTTCGCCATCCTCGGCGGGCATAAACTCGCCGGTAGTGGTGGGAGTGGCAAATTCCAGATTTTGCCCCTTGGTCTTGTAGACCAGAGCGGGAGGCCCGAACAAGGCTTTATAGGCAAAGACAGACGTGTACTTTGTCACGCCGTCCACCATATCCGGACAATAGAAGGACACGCCCACATAGGAGGCCGCGTCCTTGGCGCTGTAAAGAATGCCGGTTACGGGGGTTTCACCCACCTGTCGGACTTTCTCTGTGGCGCCATAGAGCATTTTCTTGGCCTCGTCGAGGATCTTCTTCACGCCCAGGGAGATAGTGCCTCCGGTGGCCAGCTTCATGTACTCGGAGAGGCGGCCCTCAGCATAGAGGCGGCCCTCAGCGAACTTCAGCTCAAGGTTGGCCGTCATGGCGTCGCCCACCTTGGTTTTTTCGGCATACTTGACCTTGCCATCGGCCAGTGTATATTTGGCGGCCTGGATATACCGCAGATCAAATTCAGGCATCGCTGATACCCCTTTCTTTTAGTATCCGGTTTACAATGTTTTCGTAGATCCTGCCGATTGATTTCTCAGCACGCTGCACTGCTCTCGTCCAGAAATAGCTGGGAGCGATCAGACCATATTTTTTCTGCCGGCCGTAGTTCAGCACGAAGGCGATGGTGGCGAGTCTCTCACCGCGGGCGTTTTTGCCCTTCACGCTGACGCTGATATAATGGGTACCATTTTTATCCCGGCGGACAGATGATGGTCCGGCCTTGTCGGAGATCTCAGAGAGGCGATAGCTGGATCGGCCGGCCTCCTCCTGGATCGTATCCGTCAGGAGGGAGGCACCGGCCTTCAGCAGCTCGGTGCTGGCAGCGTCGTCAAACAGATCCGCCTTCTGCAATGCCTCGATAACCGACGAGGCATCAAATTCAAATTGAGCCACCTGCTGCCGCCTCCTCCATTTCAAACTCCAGGATGATCTCCTCCACGTTGCTGGTGATGGTGGGATAAGTAGCGCCCGCCTGGACGAGAGCACAGATCAGCTGCTCCTTCTTGGCCAAAGGATTGCTCTCTTTGGGCCGGTACCAATGGAGGACTACCTGGGCGGAAACAGCGTGAGCGGTTCCCTCGGCGAAGAGCTCCGGGCTCTCAAGAATGTCAAAGACGCAGTACTCTTCTGCGTCTCCGGTATATTCCCCAGGGTCACATATGGGGATCACCTGCAGAACCGCAGAGCGGATTCTCTCGTTGATCGACATAGTCATCCTCCTGTGGTCACGAGCTTGGCGATGATCTCCATAAACTCGTGGCTATCTCCGTAGTCGTTAATGTAGGTGATCTCATACCTGTCACCGCGATACAGTACAAGCATTTTCCGGCTGATGGCGGTGCTTGTGTAGCGGATCAGGAAGCGGACGATCACCTCCTGATAATCGGCGTCGTTCCGTGCTATCTCTTTCCCGCTGGTGCGGGAGAACCCCGCCCAGCAGGCATGCACGACACGATCCTTAGTGCTCCAGTATCCGTCAGGATCCTGCTCCTTGACCTCTTGGACAATGCTGATCCGCTTGTCCAATGATCCGGCATTTACCCGCATAGGCGAGGCCCTCCTTTATGAGATCTGAGTTTGTGAGATGAGCTTGAGCTGATTGATCACCAGCCGCAGGCCCGTTTCAAAGCCTAGTGAGGCGGAGCCGTCAGCAGAGTTGCGGTTGGCATACCAATGGAGGACCAAGCCGCAGACGGCCAGCCTGTACATAGGCGCTGGGACGAGCCCAGCGTCTATGCCGGCATTGGACAGATAACTTTCAGCTGAATCTGTCAGTGTCTGCAGCAGGGTGTCCTCCTCTGAGCCGTCGATCCTGGCATACTGCTTGACTTCGCTCAGCGGAGTGAGACTCATGGGATCACCTTACCCCTCCGCCGGCGTGAGGTACTGGCCCATCACATAGCCGGCGGCGTCTCCGCAGGTCACGGGGATCCATACGGCAGTGCCGTCGGAGACCCAGGGGAAGGGCGTCACCAGCACCTCGGTACCGGCAGGCAGGACCTGCAGCACCGCGCTGGCCTTATCGGGGGCGGAGCGCAGGTTGAGGCTGGTGCAGTGGTCCACCCGATAGGGGAGCCGCAGCTCACCGGCCGCTCCCTCTGCCTCGTCGGTGGCAGGGACCGGGGCATCCTCCGTCACATCGGAGGCAGGGATCTGGACAGTCTGATCAGTTTCAGGGAGATCCGGGACCGTCTGCTCCGCCGGCTTGTTGGCGGCGGTGTCCAGGATCTCATTTTCAGGCAGAGAGGGAATCTCTGCCGCTTTCGTCTTTCTGGCACCCATTACCGCTCACCTCCTTAGCCCGCCGCTGCTGCGGTGTCGATGTAGCCGTTGACAAAGGCGTCATTGTCCCAGCGAGTGCAGTCGTCCCGCAGAGAGCCGCGCCAGATGGTGAGGTCCTCCTCGAAGGCGTTGAGCTCGCCCACTACGGCCACGTCGGACACCTTTACCGCAAACTGCTGGCGGTCCCAGTAGGCAATGCCCTCATACAGGTCGCCGGGGATAAAGGGAATCTTGGTGCCGGAACTGGGCATGGTGTCGTTGTCGTAGGTCTTAACCGGCAGGATATGGGGGCCGACACACAGCTGCAGCTGCTTGGGATCTGCCGGATTGGGGCTGAGGAGGTAGCGGCCGGTGGTGTCCTTCAGAGTGCCAAGCCAGGCCAGACCGTCGTCATTGGTGTAGAGCTTGCTGGTGGAGCGGAAAGCAGAGCCCAGGCCCACCCAGGCCTTGAGGATGCCGTCCAGATCCTTCAGGTTCGTGGAGGTGTTCTCTGCAATGGCGGCCATGATCTCCTTGTTGGCAGTGACCCGGGCCTCGTCGCCCAGCCACTCCACCGCCACGTTGGCGATCTCGTTGTCGCTGTCGGCCAGCAGCTCGTTGGTCACAGGCAGATAGCCGCCGCGCTTCTCGATGTCATAGGTGATGGTGGCGAACTGGGGAGTGGCGACCTTGCCGTACTTGGCCGCTTCAGCCACGGTGGAAAAGCCGGTGTGCTGGCTGCGCTTCTTGATGGTCCGGCGGCCGGACTTGGTCTTGACGGGGATCACCCGCACCTCGCTGAGGAGGCTCTCCTTGCTGTCACGGTGGCTGATGATCTGGGTGACGATATCCTGGGGCACGGCATAACCGCCGTCCGCCTCTACGCCTTCCTGCATCATGTCGCCGGCGGCCTTCCGCGTGGGGAAGCCCTGCCGGGCTGCGGCGGCGAAGGCCTTGACTGCCTTGGCATAGCCATCCTTGGGCTCACCAGCGCCGGGGGTGGGGGTGTATGCCTTGCCGGCGGCGCCCTCGGCAAAACGGCCCTCCTCGGCGAACTGGGCCTCGTTGGCGTCGATCTCGGTGTTCATAGCTGCCACCTCGTCCATGAGGGCCTTGTGGCCGGCGAAGTCCTTTTTTGCCAGCAGCTCCTTGCCCGCCGCCAGCTTCTCCGCTCTCTTGTGCTTCAGCTCCAGAAATTCCTGATAGTTCATCGTCAGATACCTCCATATCTCCGTTCTTCCTGCTCCTGGAGGGCTTCCGCCA
>ULUX01048843.1_pt1 | contig 33411 bp, 26 predicted proteins | sample 1958961 | NCBI WGS metagenome assembly ULUX01 (sample SAMEA4835773, study PRJEB28245) | human gut metagenome | biome: gut microbiome; material: fecal sample | place: Denmark | collected 2008 | reverse complement strand
TGAAGCTTCTGTTTGGTTCTCTCGGCCTCTGGCGGCAGGCAGAGCAGCAGAAGAACATTACCAGAGAAATGGCAGAATCTTTTTGCCAAGACCGACAGACTAAAGTCGTCCCCGTGCGCAAAAGCCCCATCGGGACAGAGGTCTTTACAGAATACGATCAACGCTCCGTGGTCAGCGTTACCATAGACGGCATCAAAGTCGCTGTACTCCATCAAATCCCAGAGGGCACAGGTGCAGTATCGACGGCTCTCCAGCCTTCCGTTCTGGTACAAAGTCTCCAGCAGAAGACGGGCTGCCTGTTCCGCTCTATCCTGGGTGCTCATCTGAATGAAGTAGTGAACCGGATGGCCTTTTGGATGTTCCGGCAGAGGCGGCTGTTGGATCCGATCAAACTCGGGCAGCATTGTGTCGGCGCACAGCAGATCCTGTGTCTGCTGGATAATTTTCTCCGAAGAAATAACCTGGGGCAAAAGCGATTCTTCCAGTTCAGTACAGCGGTTGCGGTTATAGGAGCGGTCCCGATAAAAACGGAGGCATTGCATGGATGCCAGCCAAGCCTCATGATTTTTGATCAGCATGCTTCTCTCTGCACACTCCAGCATTTCCCGTAGTCTGCTGCCAGTGACTTCCTCGACCTCACGTATCTGAACACCGGTAAACCCAAGGTATTCAAGGAAGGCCAGGTGTTCTCGGCAGAGGGGATCCGACATTGCGGCGCCCAGAAAGATCGTATCCGGTTGATATGATTTCAGGAAGAGGAAGCCCCAAAGGGCCCCCAGCGTCTCTTCTTTACGGCACTGTTCGACCTTGGTACGGACGGTCTCCAAGGAGTCCCGGGTTCCTTCCTGCGGAAGAATCTTTACAATATTATCCGCTGTGGCTTCAATCTGATAAAATAGCACAGGAATCCCTCCTTTGCCCCAATCATACCCGGCAGGATGAGAAAAAAAGAGGACATCAAGGGCGTTGCAGTATAAAGATTCCGCTTTCATGTTGTTTAAAAAATAGAGGCCCCAGGGATTTCTTTAGCACCCTGGGGCCTTATCCTATTCCCTGGATTTGAAGCAGCTCACTCCACAGCTACATAATCACGCATAATGTCCTTCCAGATCTCGCCCCAACCAGCGTCTGCAGCATCATCGTAAGGAATGCCGTAGTAGGTCCACTGGCCCAGTGACTCATCATACCAATATTCCTCAAAGATCACATCCGGATCAGAGCAGCCGTGAATAAAGACATACATCCACTCCTCCACCCAGCCAGCCTCTGCAGCCTGCTGAAAAGTGGCCCCGAACAGATTGGCGCTGAGAAGCTGGTCCATGTTCACAGTGATGGGATAGGAGGACTCTGCGCTGGGGCCGCTGGACGGTACAGGTGTCATGGTAAGATCGGAGAGCGCATAGGAACTCTGTACGGCTAAGGCCTCCTGGTCGGAAATAATTTCTCCCTCGTCCCCCTCCCCTATCCGGTGGATCCAAGAGGAGACATCTCCGCTGTCGCTGAGCAGCTGGAGCGACTCCTTCAAGTGCAGAGTACCTCCTGTTTCCAGCGTATAGTAATAGACACAGGAGGAATACGCTCCGTCGGCCCCCTTTTCCATAACAGTGCCATCAAGGCAAAGAGAAAGCGTATCGCGCTCTCCTCCGGAAAACAAGCGGGTCAGCGTCCCATCTGTCAGGGTATAGAGTTCAAAGAAGAACGGAGTGCCATTTTCCTGGGAGACCATGTCCCCCAGGAACAATTCCGGAACACTATCCCGGTCAAGATCGGTACAAAGGTATCCAAGGTTTGCCGGATCATAATAGTATGACGCCATATAGCTGAGATCCGCTTCCGCCAGGCGATCTGAGGACCATCCATGCTCGATGGCGTTGGCGTAGTCAGAAAGCATCGTCTCATAGGCTTCCGGCAGTTCCTGTGACCACATGGAAAGTGGCTGCGGAACCTGAGCCTCCTGCGTACTATGTTCGTTCATCCGACTCCGGAACAGGAGCCCGCATAGGACGGCAGCTATCATAACTACGATCAGCGCCGGAAGCCCCCATCGGAGAAGCATCGGTTTCTGTGGGGCTTCCTTTTGCACGGGCCGGCCACAGTTGGGGCAAAATTGGGAACCTTTCGGAATTGGGGTCCCACACACTTCACAGTACATATTCCTTCCTCCTAATACAGCATTGCAAAGGCAAACATGAGTTCAAAGGGATCCTGAAAGATCGTTCCACTGTCCAGCAAGGTGAGCTTGTCCAGCCGGTACTCAAATGTACCGTCATTCTGATCGTCAAAATAGAATTGGATCTTCACATCCTCGCCATAATAGGGTGAGTAGCCCTGTAAAAATACATGATAGGTTCCGTCGTCGATCTTCTCCTGAAACCACTTTGCCCCCTTCAGCTTCTGATCTGCCAATTCCTCCATGGTAAGGGATCCACAGTCCTCAAAGGTGACGGTTTTGATATTTCCGATGGGGTTGGAAAAGAGCGCATCGCCAGAGGTAGTGACCAGAACCAGCATCACTGAAAAGACAACGGCGGAAATCAGCAGGCCGATTTTCTTGGCGCGCAAGGAGTAGGAACCTTCTTCTTTTCCTGCTGTGGCAGGGTCATCCGGTGGAATCTCCTTTACCGGTATTTCGGCGCCGCATTCAGTACAGAAGTTAACGCCAATTTTGACCTTCTTTCCGCAGGAAGGGCAAGCGGTGACGGCTCTTTTTTGTTTGCGCTCATGGACGGCCAGAATGTAGCCGCAGGCAGTTGTAATGAAAATAATGCCGTATATCCACCAACCGGCAAACAACAGAAAAATCCCAAAAGCCAGCCAAACCCAATTGATCACACGGCAGAATTTGATCGCAGCCCAGGTAAACCACTGGGCATTCCAAAAGGACTCCCAGATGGCAGCTGGCGATAAGGGCGGCTTTGGTTGTGAGGATCCGGCAAAAGCGGAATGACTGAGCTCAGACGTACCGCTGGATTCCTCCGATATCTTCGCTCCGCACCGGGTACAGAATCTGGCATTGTCCGGCAACTCAGCGCCGCAGGTCATACAGTATTTGCTCACAGGAATATTCCCTCCTCAAATATAGTTCTTTAATGATAGCGCTTATATCTATAAATGTAAATAATGTGCTGTTACTTTGCTAAAGTTATAGCTAAGTAACGGAGGTATTTTTATGGATGTAGGAAAACGAATTGCCCAGCTTCGGGAGGCCCGAGGATGGACCACCAACCGGCTGGCAAATATGTGCGGCCTATCCCAGAGTTTTCTCCGGGCTGTGGAGCTGGGAGAAAAGGGAATTTCGGTTGAAAATCTGCAGGTGGTATGTGATGCGCTGCAAATCAGCCTCCAGCAGTTTTTTGCGGTACCGGAAGGTGATATCCAGCAGGAGGATAGGCTGCTGATACAAATTGGGAAGCTTACGGATGGTCAACGAAAGGCGCTGACAGATTTTCTGGAAGCGCTGTCTCATCAGGATTGAGGAGAGAAGCGCCAGGCATCGGCAGGACGATGATACTGCCGCTGGGGCCGGAGAGAAACAGCTCCGGGGTGCAGAAAATCCGGGTATACCGTGCCAACTGGCTGTCTGAGAGGCTCTCGAAGTGTTCACTGTCCGGCGGCGCGGCGCAGAGGAAAAAGTCCCCGGCAATGATGTCGTAGATCTCACCGGTATCCGGGGAGCGGAGAGCCCGGTTGAGTGGAAGGTGCAGGAGCTTGCCCTCCTCGTGGCAGATGAGGGCTACCGGCTCCTTAAAGGGATAGACCGCCTGGATGGAGCCGCCGACGACGCGCTGCATGGCAGTGAGGGTGTCGTCAATGATGCTTTTTCGAGGCGACTGACCTGGAGATATTAGTAGGACTGTCATAGGAAATTCCTCCATAAAATGAGATAGCTGCCCGGGGCAATGCCCCGGGCAGCTTCGTATTTATAATATATAGCAGATATCCCGCCTTGTCCGGAATACCATGCGCAATATATCTCCAAAGAGATATTGTATAATACAATTGAAATCTTTATAGATATATGATATGGTAGAGAAAACTCGAATGGGAGGGAAATATGGATTCATTACATATGATTCTATCTGTTATTCTGGCAATACCGCTTTGGCGGCTCTACCATAAGGTTTTCATTGTGTTTTACCGGGACGTGTTCTGGGGCGTACTGGGAGAGATCGGCGCCGCATGGCTGACCGCTTATATTTTGGTAGGCGTGGCTTTTATGGCGTTGGGAGGTATTCTCAGTGTCGTAGGGAAAATACTGGCAGTTCTTCTGAAAGTAGGACTGGTACTCGCTGTAATTGGCGGAATTTTGTGGGTAGCCGCCAAAGTTACCAAAAATAGTTAAGCCTGTGTCCAGATAAGGAAAATTACCGCTGTGGAGATCCATCTCCACAGCGGTAATTTATTCTCTTTACATTTTAATTATATCATTTCTCTAAAATTGATGTAATTACTCGTTGACAGGTACATATTGACCTGCTATCATTTTAATTACATCATCAGGATGAAAATGATATAATTTACTGAAGTGAGGAGCAAGAATGCACACTTACGATTTCACCCCAAAATACGAGAAGCTGCTCACATCGGATATTGTGGCCTTGCTGACCCAGATCCATGAGTACAAGGGCGAGCAAGCCCTGTTTATTGAGGCCAAAGCCGATACCCTCACCAAGCTGGTGGAGATCGCCAAAATCCAGAGCACCGAGGCCTCCAATAAAATCGAGGGGATCTACACCTCGGACGAGCGTCTGAAAAAGCTGGTGCAGGACAAAACCACCCCCCGCACCCGGAACGAGCAGGAGATCGCCGGCTACCGGGATGTGCTGGCCACGATCCACGAGAGCTTTGATTATATCCCGCCCAAGTCCTCTATGATCCTGCAGCTCCACCGGGATCTCTATAAATTCAGCGGCGCATCCTACGGCGGGCACTATAAAACCTCAGACAATGTGATCGCGGAAACAGATGCCCAGGGAAACAAAACCGTCCGTTTTCAGCCCCTTCCGGCCTGGGAGACACCGGAGGCGGTGGACAGCCTCTGCCGGGCCTACGAGGAAGCTGTGGGGAAAGGTGAGCTGGATCCGTTGCTGCTGATTCCCATGTTCATTCTGGACTTTCTCTGTATCCATCCCTTTAACGACGGTAACGGTCGTATGAGCCGCCTGTTGACATTGCTGCTGCTCTATCGGGCGGGCTATATCGTGGGCAAGTATATCAGTATCGAAAAACTCATCGAGGAGAGCAAGGAGACCTACTATGAAGCCCTCCAGGAGAGTTCTCAGGGCTGGCGCGAGGGAAGCAACGATTACGCCCCCTTTGTGCGCTATACCCTGGGCGTGGTGGCGGCGGCCTATCGGGACTTTTCCGCTCGGGTGCAGGCCCTGGTCGTCAGCGGCATGAGCAAGCCGGACCGCATCCGGGAAATCATTAAGGACACTCTCGGGAAGATCACCAAGGCAGAGATTATTGAGAAGTGTCCCGACATCAGCCAGATCACTGTACAGCGCACCCTGGCCGACCTGCAGAAGAGCGGGGAAATTCTGAAACTCAGCGGCGGACGCTATACCGCCTATATCTGGAACCGGGAAAAGGAGTAAGAGACCATGATCACTGGAGAACTGAAAAACAAGATTGACCGCCTCTGGGAGACCTTCTGGACCGGCGGCATTACCAACCCCCTGGACGTGGTGGAGCAGATGACCTACCTCATGTTCATCCACGACCTGGATGCCGCCGACAACCAGCGGGCCAAGGAGAGCGCCATGTTGGGCCTGCCTCACAAGAGCATCTTTGCCGGCGAGGTGCAGGTAGGCGAGCGGATCATTCCGGGCAACCAGCTCAAGTGGTCGGTATTCCACGACTTCCCCGCCGGGCAGATGTACTCTGTTATGCAGGAGTGGGTGTTCCCCTTCATCAAGAACCTCCACGCCGACAAGGACAGCGCCTATGCCAAGTATATGGGGGACGCCATTTTCAAGATCCCAACGCCCCTGATGCTGGACAAGATCGTCACCGCCATGGATGAGATCTACGACCAGGCGGACAAGCTCCACGACGCCGACGTACGGGGCGATATCTACGAATATCTCCTGTCCAAGATCGCCACTGCCGGGGTCAACGGCCAGTTCCGCACCCCCCGGCACATCATCCGCATGATGGTGGATATGATGGCTCCCCGGGAGGACGATGTGATCTGCGACCCGGCCTGCGGTACCGGCGGCTTCCTGGTGTCCGCCGGCGAGTACCTGAAGGAGAACCGCAAGGAGGAGATATTCTTCCACCGGGAGAAGAAGGACCACTACATGAATCACATGTTCCACGGCTACGACATGGACCGCACCATGCTGCGCATCGGGGCCATGAACATGATGACCCACGGCATCGACAACCCCTATATTGAGTACCGGGACAGCCTCAGCGACCAGAACACCGACCAGGGGAAGTACACCCTCATCCTGGCCACCCCCCCCTTCAAGGGGAGCCTGGACGCGGATATCGTGTCCGCCGACCTTCTGAAGGTGTGCAAGACCAAGAAAACCGAGCTGCTGTTCCTGACCCTCTTTCTGCGGATGCTGAAGGTGGGCGGGCGGTGCGCCGTTATCGTGCCTGATGGGGTGCTGTTCGGCTCCTCCACGGCCCACAAGGCCATCCGGAAAGAAATTGTAGAGGGCAACCGGCTGGAGGCGGTGGTCTCCATGCCCTCCGGGGTGTTCAAGCCCTACGCCGGAGTGTCTACGGCAGTGCTGGTGTTCACCAAGACGGGCCACGGCGGTACGGATGATGTGTGGTTTTACGACATGAAGGCCGACGGCTTCTCCCTGGACGACAAGCGTACCGAGGTAAAGGAGAACGACATCCCCGACATCGTCAAGCGGTTCCACAACCGGGAGGGTGAGAAAGAGCGGGAGCGCACCGAGCAGTCCTTCCTGGTGCCCAAGGAAGAGATCGCCGAGAACGGCTATGACCTGTCCATCAACAAGTACAAGAAGGTGGAGTATGTCCCCGTGGAGTACCCCTCTACCCAGGAGATTCTGGCAGACCTCAAGGAGCTGGAGAGGGAGATTACTAAGGGCCTGGCAGAGCTGGAGGAGATGGTGTGATGGTGAGATTGGGGGATTATGTAAGTATCAAAACTGGAAAACTTGATGCCAATGCTGCATCCGAAGATGGGCAATATCCATTTTTTACTTGCGCAATTACGCCATTAAGGATTGACACATATAGCTATGATTGCGAATGTGTCTTGGTTGCAGGAAACGGAGACTTGAATGTAAAATACTATTTGGGAAAGTTTGATGCCTACCAAAGAACATATATAATTGAGAGTAAAAACAAAAATAACCTCTCACTCAGGTATTTATATTATTTTTTGGAGCGGTATGTTGAAACTTTGCGGAAAGAATCTATTGGTGGAGTAATCAAGTATATTAAGTTAGGGAATCTCACTGAAGCAGCTATACCCCTACCACCGTTGGAGGAACAGCGCCGCATTGCGACCACGCTGGACCAGGTCAGCGACCTGATCGCCAAGCGCCGTGTGCAGTTGGACAAGCTGGACCTGCTGGTCAAAGCCCGGTTTGTGGAGTTGTTTGGGGACCCATTACACAACACCAAAGGGTGGCCTCGCTTGGAACTGATAAAAGTATGTAAAGCGATTTTTGGAGGTGGTACACCTTCGAAGAACCATCCAGAATACTTTATGGGTACAGTTCCATGGGTTTCACCAAAAGATATGAAACAGGCAATAATCAGTGACAGTATCGATCATATCACTGAAGAAGCTATTGCCAACAGTACAACAAATCTTGTTCCCGTAAATTCGGTGTTGATGGTGATAAGAAGTGGCATATTAAAACATACGCTACCTGTTGCAATTAACAGTGTTCCGGTTACCATCAATCAAGATATGAAAGCTTTTGTGCCGGATAATGATATATTAACAGAATTTTTGATGCACTATTTCAAAGCAATAGAATCGGATGTGCTTTCAGGAGTACGTGGAGTTACTGCAGACAATATTGATTTCAAGGCATTTCAAAAAAGAATGATAATAGTGCCGCCGTTTGAAATACAGCAAGAATTTTCCGCCTTTATCCAACGGAGTGAAAAATCAAAATCAACGATTCAGCAGAGCCTTAATAAACTGGAAACGCTGAAAAAAGCCCTGATGCAGCAATATTTTGGGTGAGGTGATTATAGTGGCTGATTTTGCCCAGAGAATAGATAATAAATACGGAACAGCTACCTATCAAGATACAAAAAATACATACGATTGGATAATGAAAGCAATTCAAAAAATGAATTTCTCTAATGTCCGAACATCTTTTGGGTTCTATATGAGCGATATTTCTTGTTTTTGCAATAATATAGAGGAATTTGTAGCACATGCTTATGGACAGGCAAACTATAATTTTATTTCTATGGACTTTACTGCTGAATCAGAAGAACCATTGTACATTTCAGTTGATTGCAATAATCAGATTAGGGTTTCGGCAAAGTCAAAGAACCTGTTGGAAAGAGCAGTTACTTCCTTAAAAAACACTGCGTTGGATGAATGTGAAATCAACGATCCTATTTCTGTTACATATGTCAGCCATCAACATGTGGATGCCCTTGTCACAGGAAACAATAATATCGTTGCAAATGACCACAGTTCAGTTGTGACTGGAGATAATAATTCAATTGGACAATCTAACAAAGAATCTCTAATAAAGCAATGGCTCAAGGCAATTGGACAAAATCTAATATCTAATGGAGTTTGGTATATTCTGTGTGTTTTGGGCGGTATCGTTATTGCACGTCTAGCGGCGTGATGTTTACCTAAAGCAACAAGAGGTGATTTTTTATGACCAACTTCGATTTCCTCCTCTCCGACCCTCAATTCAAGACTTTCGGGGAGGTTGCCGTCGCGGCGGAGCGGATCTTTCATATCGACCCGGCGGCCTGTGTACTCAGCTGCCGCCGGTGTATGGAGTTTGCCGTCAAATGGATGTACTCCGTGGACGGTGGATTGGTCATGCCCTACGACGACCGGCTGGTCAGCCTCATGGACACCGAGGATTTCCGCTCTATCGTGGACCGGGACCTGTGGCAGCGCCTTCGGTACATACGACAGACGGGCAACGCCGCTGCCCATAAGGATCAGAAGATCACCCGAGAGCAGGCGGTATTGTGCTTGGAAAACCTCTGGTACTTTATGGATTTTATTTCCTGTTGCTACAGTCGGCAGGGAGCGGTCCAGCGGCAGTTCGACAAGTCTCGACTGGAACAGATGGACGAGCCTGTGATCGTAGAGAAGAAACTGCTGCAAAGCGCCTATGATCCGTCTGAAATGCATGAGGTCTTACCGGAGAACGTTATGCACATGGCGACAGCCGCGCTTGACCTGAAGTCCCTCATGGCGGAGAATGAGGCTCTCCGGGCCCAGTTCACTGCCCGCCGGGAGGCCCAGCAGCCAAGCTATACCCCCAAGCCTCTGGACCTGTCCGAGTACAAGACCCGCAAGCTGTACATCGACGCCATGCTCACCGACGCGGGCTGGACGGAAGGGAAAAATTGGCTAAATGAGGTGGAGCTGCCCGGCATGCTCAACAAGAGCGAGGTAGGCTATGCCGACTATGTGCTCTACGACGACGCCCACCGTCCCCTGGCTATCATCGAGGCCAAACGCACCTGCGTGGATCCGGCCAAGGGCCGCCAGCAGGCCAAGCTGTACGCCGACCTGCTGGAGGGCAAGTATGGCCGCCGCCCGGTGATCTTCCTCACCAACGGCTTTGACACTCGTATTGACGACGGGGCCTACCCGGAGCGGCGGGTGGCCGCCTTCTACTCCAAGCGAGATTTGGAGAAGCTCTTCAACCTCCGGGCCATGCGGACAAGCCTCAAGTACATCCAAGTGGACCACGCCATTGCAGGCCGCTACTACCAAGAGGGGGCAATCAAAGCCACTTGTCAGGCCTTGGCCCAGAACCGCCGGAAGGCCCTGCTGGTCATGGCCACCGGCTCCGGAAAGACCCGGACGGTCATCGCCCTGGTGGATGTGCTCCTCCAGCACGGCTGGGTGAAAAATGTCCTCTTCCTGGCTGACCGCAACTCCCTGGCCACCCAGGCCAAGCGCAGCTTTGTGAACCTGCTGCCCGATCTCTCCGTGACCAACCTCTGCGAGGAGAAGGACAACGCTGCCGCCCACTGCGTCTTTTCCACCTATCAGACTATGATGAACTGCATCGACTCGGTGGAGGACGGAGAGGGAAAACTGTTCACCGTAGGCCACTTCGACCTGGTCATCTGCGACGAAGCCCACCGCTCCATTTACAACAAATATCGGGATATCTTCAACTACTTTGACGCCCCCCTGGTGGGCCTCACCGCCACCCCCAAGGACGAGATCGACAAGAACACCTACGAGGTCTTTGAGCTGGAGAGCGGCGTGCCCACCTATGGCTACGAACTGGCCCAGGCGGTAAAGGACGGCTTCCTGGTGGACTTCCTCACCGTGGAGAGCAAACTGAAATTCCTGGAGGAGGGCATTTCTTACGCCGATCTGTCCGAGGAGGAGAAGGCGGAGTATGAGGCCACCTTCACCGACGAGAACGGGGAGCTGCCCGAGCGGATTGAGTCCTCCGCCCTCAACGAGTGGCTGTTCAACGAGGACACCATCCGTCTGGCCCTGAACCTGCTGATGACCAATGGCCTGAAGATCGACTACGGGGAGAAACTAGGCAAGACCATCATCTTCGCCAAGAACCACCGCCACGCCGAAAAAATTCTGGAGGTCTTCAGCAAAGAGTATCCCCACCTGCCCGGCTATGCCAAGGTCATCGACAACTACATGACCTACGCCCAGAGTGCCATCGACGAATTCTCCGACCCGAAAAAGCTGCCCCAGATTGCCATCTCCGTGGACATGCTGGATACCGGCATTGATGTACCCGAGGTGCTGAACCTGGTGTTCTTCAAGAAGGTTATGAGCAAGGCGAAGTTCTGGCAGATGATCGGCCGGGGCACCCGTTTGTGTCCGGGGTTGATAGACGGGGAGGACAAGACCAAGTTCTACATCTTCGACCTGTGTGGCAACTTTGAGTTCTTCCGAATGAACAGGGGCAAGGCCACCGCCAACCAGATGGCCCTGCAAAGCGCCATCTTCTATCTGAAAGCTCAGATCGTCTACAAGCTCCAGGATCTGGCCTACCAGACCCAGGAATTGATCCCCTTCCGGGAGAAGCTGGTGGAGGAGATGCTGGCCAAGGTGCAGCAGTTGGATCGCGAGAACTTCGCCGTGCGGCAGCACCTGCGGTATGTGGAGAAGTTCGCTGATCCGGCGAGCTACCAGGCCCTCAGCTATGAGGATACCCTCTATCTGCGGGACGAGGTGGCTCCGTTGCTTCAGCCGGACATGGACGAGGCCAGTGCCGTACGGTTTGATGCGCTGATGTATGGTATCGAGCTGGCCTATCTGGCGGGAAAGACCTATAAACGAGCCCGGAAGGATCTGGTGAAAAAGGTCAGCGGCGTGGCTAGTGTGGCCAATATTCCGGAGATCCGGGCTCAGTCTGAGCTGATTGAGAAAATCCTGCATACCGACTACCTGGATAACGCCGGAATCAATGAGTTTGAACATATCCGGGAGTGCCTGCGGAACCTGATGAAGTATCTGCCGCCCAAAGGTGAGCCGTACTATACCAACTTCACCGACGATATCCTCTCCGTGGAGTGGAAGGAGTCGGAGCTGGAGAACGACGACCTGAAGAACTACAAGGCCAAGGCGGAGTTCTATGTGCGCCAGCATCAGGACAAGCCCGCCATCGCCAAGCTGCGCTCCAATGTGCCGCTGACGCCGGAGGATGTAAAGGAGCTGGAGACCATCCTCTGGAGTGAGGTGGGTACCAAGCAGGACTACGAGGCCGAGGTGGGCCAGAAACCCCTGGGGGAGTTCGTCCGGGAGATCGTGGGTATGGATATGAACGCCGCCAAGGAGGCCTTCGCCCAGTACTTAAACGATGTCAACCTGGACAGCCGACAGATCTACTTTGTCAATCAGATCGTGGAGTATATCGTTCACAATGGGGTGATGAAGGATCTGTCTGTCCTCCAGGAGGCCCCCTTTACTGACCGGGGCAGCATTGTTGAGATCTTCACGGATCTGACGCTGTGGGCCGGGATCAAACACGCCATTGACCAAATCAACGCCAACGCGGCAGCGTAGCGGCAAGAAAGTGGTTGTTGCAAGGTATTACAACAACCACTTTCTAAATACTGAGAAAAGATATTTTGTTTGAGGTGTAATATGGCAATTCCAAACATAAACCAAAATGACATCCTCGAAGCGCTGAAATATATCGACGAGAACGGTGTCCCTCTTCATAATCAGAGAACAAGATATGAACTGGTGAGAGAGGACGGAAAAAAATATCCACCCAAATATGTCATTGCCGTCGCAGATCATCTGGCGAATGGCGGAGACATCACAACAACGACTTTTCATGGAGCAGAAGCGAGAGAATTTTTGCAGGAGCACGGATTCCGCATTGAGGTAAAACAGGAAAAGTATGAGCTAAGTATTACAGCCGAAAACATCATATCCACGGATGAAAGTTTCACTATGGACGATTTAAGCCTTGGTAATGACTACAGACCGCTGGATGTATATTTCCAGAAAGCGAATGGGGAGGTAATCAAGCGCAAATATGACAAAGGCGAGCGGAGGAATTCCAACCAGACATTGCCTCGCCTTGCCTGCCAGATATTTGAAAAACAGATTGCAGCGCTGTCAGTGGAAGAAAAGGAAAACTTCCCCATTTGCCAATACAAATCCACCCATGAGATCATTCGGGGAATCTATCTTAATTTGGATGGGTTTCGAAAGCATCGCAAAACGATAGAATACCTGGTTTACAATTATGATAATGGACGGCAGTTTGTAATTTACTGCTGGAACATTTTTTCGACCCTTCTTTTTATACGGGAGTGTTTAAAACGCTTTGGCGAAGCAGGTGACCGCTTTGTCCTCCTCTACCGCGAAAAAGATGAAAAAGAGCGCGAATCATATGGGGAAAAGGAAGCCAATCCGGCGCCCTCTCCTGGCGCTAAAGGTGAATACAGAAATCCGTATTCACCCCTATTGATTGAATCGAAGAATGTGATTTTCCGGGGAGCACCCGGCACCGGGAAATCTTTTCTTGCCAGGGAAATTGCTGCGGATATTATCAGCAACGGTTACTTTGATGACTATACACTCCTGACGCAAGAGCAGAAAAAGCAGGTGGAGTTCGTGCAGTTCCACCCGAGTTATGATTATTCTGACTTTGTCGAAGGTCTGCGTCCAAAGATCAATGATGACGGTTCCATGGGTTTTGAACTTCAAGATGGAGTGTTCAAGAAATTCATTGTGCGGGCAAGAAAAAACTATGAGGATTCCCAAAAATCCAGAAAGACGATCGAAAAGGAGATGTCTGTGCAGGAGGCTATGGAGGCTTTCTTTTCCAACGTCGATTTGGGAAGAGACCGGTTTCAAACAATTAACGGCAATGAATTTTTGATTACCAATGTAGACGATCAGCATATCTACATTTCGATTCCCGGAAATGCTACCGTGAACAAACTCCGCCTTAATATTGACGAAGTCAGAAGGATGCTGGAATCCGGTCAGAAGTTTGAAAAAATTAAGGATATCACCAATTTTTTTGGGAAACAGTTTGCCACACAAGGTTACTCCTATGATTTCGCGATTTATAGAGCAATTAAGTCCATGAAAAAAGTTGCAACCAAAAAGAATGCAGCGCCGGAAGAAATGAAGAAGTATATCTTCATCATTGATGAAATCAACCGGGGTGAGATCTCAAAGATTTTTGGAGAACTGTTCTTCGCTATTGATCCCGGATACCGTGGCCGGGCCGGTGAGGTTTCGACACAGTATGCAAATCTCCATGCTGACCCAGATGAGAAATTTTTTATTCCGGAGAATGTTTATATTATTGGCACAATGAATGATATTGACAGATCCGTGGACAGCTTTGATTTTGCGATGCGGCGCAGATTCCGTTTCATAGAGCTTCGAGCGGATGAATGCTTGGAAATGCTGGCATCTTTGGACGACGAGGCGCTGGAGAAAGAGGCCATCCGGCGTATGGCAGCGTTAAACCGTGAAATTGTAAATGTGGAAGAACTAAATGAGAACTATCAAATCGGTGCGGCCTATTTCCTGAAGTTAAAGACCCTGACATTTGACCAGCTTTGGACAGATTATCTCCAGCCCCTTTTACAGGACTATATTCAGGGGATGTATGATGAAGCAGGAATTATGGAAAGATTCGCCAGAGCGTACGGCTATACAAAGCCGGATGGTGGGAATGAAGATGAATCCGCTTAATATAAAGGATAATACGCGGACCCCGAAAGAGAAGTTTGCTGATGTTCCGCTGATTACGAGAAAAATTGCAGATAAGACACTGAAGCAACTGGAACGAGAAGGTATTTTTATTTTTCCTGGGATACTTCGAGAGTCGGAGGATATCGCTGCAGATCAAATGGTGCTTCAGAGTGTCAACGATTGCTATTGCTCAGGTAATGTGATGGGATTTCTCGGATGTGGAAAAGAGCGGCTGGTAATTGCATCCCGTTTTTCTGCATCGAGACACGACTATTTCTTTCAGTATCTTTTAGAGCGTGTGTTGGATTTTCCCAATATCATAAACCTTGACACAGATGCTGATCGAAAAAATCAACTCTATCAATTATTTCTGTTCCTTTTTCCGCAGTACTTAAAAAACGCCGTGCGGAAAGGCCCGTTCAAAACATACATTCACACGCAATATAATGATCATCATATCAAAGGGACTGTTGATATCTCCAGGCACATCAAACAGAATACACCTTTTATCGGCAATGTGGCTTACAACCAGAGAGAGTATTCTTATGACAATGATCTGATGCAGTTGGTACGGCATACGGTTGAATTGCTCCTGAAGAAGCCTTATGGCCAAACAATTCTGTCAAAAGTAAAAGATGAAGTCCAGATGGTCGTGGATACAACTCCATGTTATCGGACTCAGGATAGAAGAAAAGTGATTTCTGCCAACCAGCAAAATATTGTCAGACATGCATATTTCCGTGAATACCGTGCGCTACAGCGCTTGTGCCTATTTATTTTGCAACACCAGAAACATCAGATTGGCAGCGGAATGAGGCAGATATACGGAATCCTGTTTGATGGCGCATGGTTGTGGGAGGAGTATGTCAACACACTGATCTGTGACTTGTTTTACCACCCGATGAACAAGGGCGGTAAAGGCGCACAGCGACTATTTGATGGCAATACAGGCTTGATCTATCCTGATTTTATCAGCCGGAACAGCGAAAAACGAATGATTGCGGATGCAAAATATAAGCCGCTTGGCAATATCGGAAATCGAGATTACTTGCAACTGCTGGCCTATATGTTTCGATTCAGTGCTAAAAAAGGCTTTTACCTTTATCCGGAAGCGGATGGAGAAGAGGATCTGATCCTGCGAATGAATCAGGGATCTACATATGAAGAGGATGTAACGCCCAGAAATGATATTGTGGTGATCAAGCATGGGTTGCATATTCCAAACGATGCAGAAGACTATAAAAGTTTTGTAACACAGATGAGTACTCGAGAGCAGGAGTTCAGAACTGCGTTATTAGGCGCGGATACAAACATGATATTTCACAGCTGATAATAACGCAGGTGCTCTCCCGGCTGGTTGCTTTTTGGCTTTTCATCGAAGGGCAATATCAAATGGAGAATCGACTTTCCATGAAGGTATTGATACAATAATCTGCAATCGAAGATATCATTGCAAAAAAGATAAAATATTAAAGCAGTATCGCCACAAAACGATACTGCTTTATATTATGCAAATGCTTCCAGTTTCAATGTTTTCCTGTTAATTTTGAATGTATCTGCTTTCGGTAGAAAAGTTGTTTTCAAGAGAGAATAGGAAGGTCTTAATGTCGCGTTGGTCTCAACTGACAGATGATGGCAACCCTGTCATTATAGACGAAATCTCAGGAAAAAGCTTCAGAAGTACAATCCGGTTCTTTCAGGCGAAATATCACCATATCATCCACGGATATCTCGCTGAGCTGGCAGGGCTGGCTTCCCCGCAGATAGGGCTGCAGCTGATAAAAGGCCATGCATTGCTCCATATGCTCCAGCAGTTTGACGGAGCGGCGACGGTATCCGTATTCCTTTAAGAGAGTGCGGAACTTGATCCGTATATAGCCGGAGTCTGAGAAAAAGCGCAGGCGAAAACGTACCCCTTTGAAGTACAGATCCAAATTTGAGAAATCACTGAGAAACGCATCTTTACTGAGATGGGCACCGCAATCAACGGCATCCTGCTGGATCATGGGGAATTCTCGATCAATACAGGGCTTTTCCCGGAGGTAAAGTGCCCAGTACGCCACATCCAACAGGAATGTCCGCTTAGATGTTACCAGTTCCGGCGCAAGAAATGACTGCTCTTCTGCCCAGATCTTCTCCAAAAGGGCAGCCTCTTCCTTGACGCCCAAATCCTGAAGACTCAGCAGTACTGCCAGATCCAGAGCTGTATAGGGCAGCCCCATCACTGATCACCCTTACGCCCGTTGCAGCTTCGGCAAAGGATCTGCAGATTTTCCGGTACGCTCTTTCCGCCTCTGTTCATGGGAAGAATATGATCTACCTGGAAAGGAATCCGGCTGGCCGCCTCCATGCCGCAGCAGGCGCAGCGGTAGGTATCTCGGGATGTCCTGGCCTTGGCAAAAGCCCCATCTCGCAGCTCTTTCTCACGCTGGGGATTTAGCTTTCCAATCTCACGAAGAGGAAGATCTTCCAGCGACTTATGATCAACAACGACATTCCTCTCTTGGGGAGGATCGGGATGGGCCAGCTTATTTATTTCAATCTCCACCTGATGTAAAAAGTACAGCTTTCGGCCAAAGAACAGCCGCAGGAGGTTGCCATCCCCCTGATTCCAGAGGGTTTCTACGTACTCTGCTTCTTCTCGTCGCCCCATATCCTTGTCCCAGATATGTTTGGCTATCGCCCCTACATCCAAGCGGCTGCGATCAATATGATCGAAGGTATAGAAGGAAGGGGCAGTCTCATACTGGGCATAGTACTTCAAAATGCGAACCGCATCATCAGAAGAATAGGGCGGAACCATCTCACCACAGAAGTAGGTATCCCTGCACTGACGCTCCATCTGCCTCAGGACATCATCAGGGAGATATTCTTCCGTGACGCCAAAACTGGCAAAGAGAGCAGGCAGATCCGCCATCATCTGACGGTAGGACTCTGCCGTGCTGTCATATACCATAACCTGACAGGAGAGATCCATACCGTTTTCTTCCAGGTAGGAGAAGGCGTACATTCCTATAGGAATTCGTTGGGTAAACGGTACTTTCTCCAGAGCGGTGGTATCAATAGAACTGTCCAGCATGGTGGCAAATTCTTCGATTTTGGAGAGCGAAATCATGCGGATCTCCCGCTGAATACGGTCTGCTACATTGTCCGAGAACTCGTTGTTTCCGTCAAACAGACTTTCAGGATTGACCCAGGCAATATGTTCATCCCAGTTATCCACAAAGGATACGATATAAGCGGTATCCGTCCCTCCCGCGGCAGGCCCCCGCAGTGCCCGGCCTACCATCTGGGTCATCAAAATAGTGGAGACGGTAGGACGGGCCAGAAAAACGGTACCGGTTTTAGGCAGGTCAACACCTTCGGTCAGAATATTGACGTTAATCAAAACTTGCAGTTTTCCGTCACGATAGGCCTGTAACTTCCGTTCATTGTCCTCCCGGCTGACATTCACACCGGTAGCTGCATCTCGAATTGACGATACAATATAGTCAGAAGAAATCCCACTTTTTCGGAATAAGGCGTTCAGTGCGATTGCATGATCTACATTGACTGCAAAGACAATGGTCTGGCCGTATTTCTGCTGCCCCTTTTGATATGTATCTACGATTAAACGATTGCGGAGGGCACTGCCGGCAATTTGCCGAGCCACATCATCCGGCAGAGTATCCAAATGCTGGATACTCTCCCAAGCCTCCAGCCCCAGTTCTTGGCCGTACTGCTCCTCGGTCTGATAGCTCTCAAAAACAGGTTTGGCCAAAATCCGCCGGCTGATCAGGTCCTTCAAACTGATCTGATAGGTAATGCCTACATCGTTATGTACCACCGCGTTATTCTTGACGCCGTCCGTGTAAATCTTGCCCAACAACCCTTGCTCATCCTCTGCTGTGCGGAAGGGTGTAGCCGTCAGACCGATAAGCTTCACATGGGGGATTTTGGAGCGCACATAGTCAATTACCCGCCGATAGGTCTTTGCTGTAGAGTGGTGAGCCTCATCCACCACCAGGAAAAGTTCCTCCTCCCCAGCAAGCCAGTCATCCAGGGCTGACAGGCTCCGGCCAATGCTGTCCTTGCTGACGATGAGAAGATCGTCATCCCGCCGGATATCGATGGTCCTCCCGTGGCTACTGGAGCCGGAAATGATCCGGTAACGGAAGGCGGATATGTGGGGGATCGTCTCGGTATATGCGTACCTTTGGAAGGCCTCTGCCGCCTGGTCCAGCAGCATTTGCCTGTGGGCAATCCACAGAATCTTTTTGTGCTGGTCGATAGCATTGTGCAGCAGCCATAGTGCGGCGGTATAAGTTTTTCCACCTCCGGTAGGCAGCACTACCAAGGTGCTGAAATCCGAGCCGGAATTGATCCGGTCCATGCATTCCATAGCCTTTTTCTGGTGCTCATAGGGAATACGGTCATTGATGCCGCTGCGAGGAATGATTCGTCCGCTGGATGTGGTCTCTTTTCTCTCTTCCATAACATGGCTTCCTTTTTTCTGTTTTATTTCAGATCTACCGTCGTGCCATAAATGGGAGGAGGTGTTTTCCTCCCATAAGAGAATATCGTTGATTTCTTAATTATGGTATTCAGTATACCCGTCTTTTCCATATTCAGCAAGAGTAATACATTTGTCCATAGGAAAGATGAACACGTCTTACCTCTCCTCCAGGAACTCCGCCAGGGCGGACAGGGGGATGCGATACTCCCTGCCCACCTTGACAGCGAAAAGGTCTCCCTCCCGGATCATCCGGCGCACCTGCTGAAGGGAGGTGCGGAGATAGGCCGCGGTCTCTTTCACCGTCAGCAGCTCCGTCATGCCCAGGGATCCTCCCTCCGGTCCTCCCGACTGCTGTGATAAGCCAGGTTGTGAAGCTTGCGGACGTCATAGCTGACGAAGCCGTACTCGCCGATCTCATTGCGCCGGGGCTGCACATCGTAGGTTTCGCAGAGCTCCTGCAGCTCCCGCTTGCTCACTTCAAAAAGACGGCACACCTCGTTGATGGTACAGAATTCCGGGATGGCCTTGTAGTCGATGTAGGGGATTTTCTTCATATTCTTTTACCTCCAGATAAAGTGAATTGGGAACCGCAGACGCTGGTATTCGCATCTCACCGCATCCTGCGGTTCCTTATTCTATTGTTAGGTAAAATCATTCATAAATCGCTGTTTTTGCGCTATGATTGTAAAAAAACACCACCGCCGGCTTTTAGTAACTTTTTGAACGGGTAAAGAGACGGGCTATCGGGGTTCTCCGCCTATCGTATCAGCGGCAGCAACTTTCTGCGGTCTGCCCGCTTGGGGCGAAGGACCGGGAAGTCAGCCTTTATGCCGACATGATTCCTGCCGGTCCTCGGCCCCAAAAGGGCACCCATGTAAATTGTATTAAACTATGAAATTTTTGCCCATAAACCCAAAACTGCTAATAATTGGAATTTGACAAGGTTTTGAGAATACGATACCTTTTAAGCAAAAGAGGCAGAGGAGGAAAGGTTTTGAAGGCGTATCGGAACTGGAGAATTGGAACAAAAATATTCATGCATTTTTTTATTATTGCTCTGGTTTCCGCCGGAAGCATCGGGTGGGTGTCGTTTCAGGTTTCCTCAGTTGCCATGAAACGGAGTACTCAGAAGCAGGCACAAGAAACTGTACAGCAAATTGCACTGAATTTAGATTATCAGACAAAGAATGTCGAAAATATTGCGGAGACCATTAGCTACAACAATGAAATACAGTCAGTTTTCCGAAATGACCGGGGAGAAATGGACCTGGAAACGCGACAGCTTGTAGAGAACATCCTTCTGATCAACTACTCGCCCATAAGTCTTAAGGAAATGGAGATATATGTTGCAGGAGGGAGTATTATCAATGTCCCGTTGGGGAAACCCGTTCAGGAGGACAAGAAAGTACAGCAATACATTTCCCACGCCGCGGAGATGGACGGACGAATCAGTTGGATCAATGAAGTTGAAGAAAACGGCTGCATGCAGTTGTTGAAAGAGATTTATGACCTGAAGACCATGCGCCCTCTGGGGGTGATCCGGATTGGGCTGCGAGCCGACTATTTGATGCGGTTTTTGGAGGATGTGGACTTTGCCGCAGAAGGCTATTTGGTTGTACAGGACAAATATGGTCATGGAGTTGTTCGGACAGGCCCTCAGGTGCAGCAAATCGATCTCAGCTGCCCTGTAAACCGCACAGACACGATTTGGGAAGAGGAGTTTGACGGTGAGTCCTGTCTGGTAATTTATGAGCGGCTTCAGGATACAGGATTGGAGATATACGGGATTGTACCTCTGGAACGCCTGTACCAGGATATCATCAAGCTGGGAAACAGTATTTTGACTGTTTTTTGTCTCATAATGCTTCTGGGCCTTCTTTTAGCAGGACAAATGATTCATTTGATTGTTCGTCCGATCGTAGACATGATGGAGCCGATGAAAGCGGCCTCAAAAGGCGACTTCAGCTTTACCCTCTCTGTAAACAGCCAAGATGAAATCGGGCAGCTGAGGTCGGGGTATAATGCGATGACGTCCCGTATCAAGTCTTTAATTGTGGATGTATATCAAGCGCAGCTGCTACAAAAGGAATCGGAGTTCCGTGCGCTGCAAGCCCAGATCAATCCGCATTTTTTGTATAACACGTTGGAAACGATCAACTGGATGGCGAAACTGAATAAAATGGATGATATTTCCAATATGGTCGTGGCCATCAGTAACCTGATGCGGATCAGCATCAACAATAAACGCTGCATAATCACCGTGAGTGAGGAACTTCACTATGTGGCGGACTACCTGTATATTCAGCATGTTCGCTACAAGGACCGGCTGAAAACGCTGATAGATGTGGATCCCAGCCTTTATGGGTTGACGATCCCTAAATTGCTGCTGCAGCCGCTGGTAGAAAATGCAGTAATTCATGGGATAGAAAAGAAAAAAAGCGGAGGATTTATTGAGGTTACTGGGCGCCGGGATGCCAACTTACTGATTTTTTCCGTAAAAGACAACGGGGCCGGAATCCCGGAAGAGAAACTGGCGCATATATTGGAGGAAAAGGAGAATCAAGACCAGGGCCATACCAGCCTGGGCCTGATAACGGTTCACCGAAGGATCCAATTTCTGTTTGGCTTTGAATATGGTCTGCAGATCGACTCTAAGCCCGGAAGCGGGACCACCGTATGGGTGAGACTTCCGATGGAAAAATGCAATTCGCAGTTCAAGCCGGGAAAAGGAGGGGGAACATGAACAAGGTCCTGATCGTAGATGATGAAAGCATTATCCGGGAAGGACTGCGCTCTTTCCCCTGGAAACGGTATGGCTGCCGCTTGGTTGGAGAAGCTGAAGACGGCGAGGAGGGACTGCTGCTGGCCGAAGTACTGCAACCAGATATCGTAGTATGTGATATTAAAATGCCGGGCATGGATGGCATAACGCTGGCTAAAAAGCTGCAGGAGAGCCACCCGGATACCGGGATCATTTTGTTGACTGGATATGAGGAGTTTTCATATGCAAAAGCCGCCATGCAGGCTGGGATCCGTGACTACATACTGAAGCCCACGGATTCGGACGCTTTGGGCGCGTCCCTCTGCCGGTTGGGTGCACTACTGGAAACGCGGAAGGAAAAGCGACTTTATTATGAAAAAATGGAACGGCAGATGGTTAGGATGCAGCCTTTTCTGCAGGCAAGGCTGGTGGATGATCTCCTCGACGGACGGTATCTTTCGGAAGAGGCGGCGAAGGAAACGATGGCGCTGTATGACATTGAGGAAGGGACATACCTAATTGTATCGGTGCTTGCCTCTCCCGGCGAGGCCGGAGAACTGGCGGCACCAAAGGACAGGCAGTTGTTTTTCCTGGCAATCGAAAATATTTGCCATGAAATTTTTTCCCACAGCGCGAGAGACGCCATTGGAAACGGCCCCTCCGGCAAGATGGCCTATCTTCTCGTTTTCGGACAAAATTCCAGCCCAAAAAACAGCGTGCTGGCGGTATGCCGAGCCTGCGAAAAAGCGCAGCAGGCCGTTAAGCGCTTCCTAAACGCCTCCATTTCCTTCGGCATCAGCAGGTTGGCCCGGCAGCTGATGGATCTGCGAGAGGCTGGAGAACAGGCGCGCACCGCCCTTGACCATGGCTTTTTTGTCGGAAAAGATTCTATTGTCAGCTTTGATGACCTTAACCTTCACACACAGGAAGAGTGGATCCTTCCGGGACAAAGCGACCATGTTCGCAGCCTGGTCCAGGCGGGAGATGAAAGCGGCATACAGCGCTTTTTTGATGAACTGCGCCTGTTGCTAAGCAATAAAGCGGGGGGCAACATTCAGCAAATGAAAAGCCAAATTATCTTGCTTACGCTGTATGCCGTCCACAGCACAATGGGGATCAGCACGTCCCCGGACAATACAGAGGAACTTTTGTTTTTACAAAAGGCGTTAGGATGCTCAACAAAGCATCAGCTTCTGGAATTGTCCTTTCAGGAGATCAGCCGTGCTGCTAGACAGAACCGTGAAGGAAACAGCAGCCGTTGCGATGATATAGGCATGCAGATGGAACAATATATTAGGGCGCACTACGCAGAGGATCTCTCACTGGATTTGCTGGCGGAGCATTTTTACCTGAGCACGGCATATATCAGCCGACTGCTAAAAAAGCGGACCGGCCGCGGCTTCTTAGAAATCCTTACGGATATTCGCATGGAACAAGCCAAATGGCTGCTTTCCTCCGGCACCTACCGGGTCCATCAGGTGGCGGAAATGGTCGGTTATCGGGATTTCAGTTATTTTATCCAGGTTTTTAGAAAACGCCACGGGATGACGCCAAACGATTACAAAACTCTTCATTTAGGATAAAACACCTGAAATCTGTCCTGATTTTCCATAGCAAAAAAAAGACAAAAATTTAATATTTTTTTTGCATACAAAATTACGGGCCAAAAGTGTCTTATGCAAAGTAAAAAATGTTGGATTTTGTTTGAATTATGGATAGATTACAATGATACCAGATCCAAGATCAACACCTCAAAAGTAATGAATTAAGGAGGGTCAAAGAAATGCGTATCCGAAAGCTGATTGCCGTGATGCTGGCGCTGATCCTGGTGGTGGGCTGCCTGCCTGCCTGCTCAGACACCTCAGATGATCTCTCCGAATCACAGGACGTTTCCAGTCAGGGAGAGTCTCAGTTAGCGGATCAGCCCGAGAAAAAAATCAGGATTTATACCGCCCGCACCGAGTCTGATGCTGCCTTTAAGGTTTGGAACGACATTATCGAACAGTATCAGCAGGAGGTCAATCCCAATTTTTCCGTGGAATTTGAGAGTGTTCCCAATCATGATCAGTATTTGAATAAACTGCGTCTTTATATTACCGGCGACGAGCTGCCGGAGATCTATCAGATCGACGAGGGGCCTATTTCTCAGGAATTATCGGACAGCGGCAAAATGGTGAACATTGGAGAGCAATTGAAAAAGATTGGGATGTATGACCAGTATAACGCCGGCTGCTTGAGCTATGTGACATCTCCGGATGGGAACCTGTATATGCTGCCGGAGGCTCGGTACGGGAATGTGTTCTACTACTGGGTGGACAAGTTTGAAGAGTATGGGCTGGAAGAGCCGGAAACCTTCGACGAGTTTATGGAGATTTGCCAGAAGCTGAAAGATGCTGGAGAAACGCCTATCGCCGTGTCCGGAAAGGCCAGTTGGAATGTTTTGGCATTCCTGTATTTTAAGCCTTGGCGTACTACTTTCGACGGTTTTATTTCCAAGGTCAAGACGGGGGAAATGAAGTTCGCTGATGATCCGATTGGCGTTGAGGCGGCAAACTTCCTGTATGAGCTCGGCCAAAAAGAGTATTTCCCTGCTGGATTCAGTAACATTGATTTCACGGACACAGTGAATAATTTCCTGGGCGGACAGTCCGTTATGCTGTACACATACAGCTCTATGATGAATCAACTGGCACCGGATTATGAAGAGGGCCGGATCGGATACTTTTTGGTCCCGGACGTGGACGGCGAAGAGAATATGTCCACCAGTATGCCGATTCATACGGGAAAGGCCTGGGCCTTTAATCAGGACCTGTTTGACGAGGAAATGCAGCGGTTTTTTGAATTCCTGATTACGCACTATAATGATGCATGCTACAAGTATGACATTCATTCACCTCTGGATCAAGGAATCCCCGAAGGAAAATCCGCGCTGATGACCGACCTGTATGAAGATATGACAAAACAAGATAAATGCTGGGTGGCTTGGGATGCCAAATTGGATCCTGCTACTTCGGTGCTGATGGCCGACCTTGCGATCCAGCTGTCTCTGGGAATGATCACTCCGGATGAATTCATGACGGAAATGGATACTTCAATTGCAGAAAACGCGCCCGCATATTTTGGAACATAAACTGTCATGAGCGGGGGCGGAGAGATGCTGGTGTCTCCGCCCCCATAATAACGGCCACTGCGGCACTTTCCTGCTGGATTCCGGAAGGGGTATGATATGGACACCGTGCTGAAAAAGAAATCGACCATTCTGATGTTTTTGACGCCTGCCTTGATTGTCTATACTGCGATTGTGTTTGTCCCGATCATCTGGTCTGCTGTTTACGGCTTTTTTGACTGGAACGGCGTGGGAGAAATGACTTTCGTAGGGCTCGACAATTACATCAAAATGCTGTTTGAAGACCGCTATTTTTGGCCAGTAGTTGGGCAAACGCTGGTATATACATCTGTGCAGCTACTGATTCAGGTCGGCGGAGGCTTGATGACGGCAATTCTTCTCAATACTATCCGGCGCGGACGCACCTTGTTTCAGACGATATATTATGTGCCGGTAGTGATTTCCTCTGTGGCTATTTGTCAGATTTTTGATAAATTGTTTTCAGTTTCGCCTACCGGCTTAATTAACTACCTGCTATCCTTTATCAATCCTGCATTTTCTCAAATTGAGTGGCTCTCTAGTCCTCATTTGGCACTACTATCTGCAGCCTTTGTGGAAGGCTATAAAAACATGGGCATCTATATGGTTATTTTTTTTGCCGCACTGATTTCTGTACCGGAGGAGCTTTCGGAGGCAGCTCTGATCGACGGTGCCAGCGCATTCAGGGTCTATTGGAATGTAAAGCTTCCCTACATCCGGAACATTATTGTTGCCAATTCCGTACTGGTTTTGAGCAATTCGCTGCGTGCATTTGACATCCCTTTTCTTTTGACCAGCGGTGGCCCGGGAAACGCATCCCAACTGTTATCATCCTACATGTATAAACAGGCGTTTAGCAGTATGAAGTATGGCTATGGCAGTGCTATAGCGGTGTTTATCGTCGGAGCTTGCCTCATGCTGACATCTTCGTTTATGCACTATTTCCGAGGGGACGGTGAGTACCAGTGAAGTTAAATGCCGTTTCAGGCAAATCCTCTCTTACCTTTGGCAAAACAGTCCGCTTTTTTGCATTGGCAGTGTTGGTGCTCACCCAATTATATCCCTTGCTGTACGCAGTATTTTCCAGCTTCAAGTCGTTGGAGGAATTCCAGGTGAATCCGCCGTATGCCTTACCGCAAAATCTGTATCTGGAAAACTATCGATTCGTATTGACACAATCTCCGTTGGGTACCTATTTTTTTAACAGCATCCTGATTATGGTGATTGTTGTCATCGCAGTGCTTATCTTGTCATCTACGGCCGCATTTGCCATAGAAAAAATGAGATTCCGGGGAAAATCAAAGCTCCTGACCTATTTCCTTCTGGGGCTGATGATTCCCATGCAGGTATGCCTTGTGCCCCTGTATCTCACCTTTACAAAACTGCATTGGACCGACAGCTACATCAGTGTGATTCTGCCCCAAATTGCATTTGGACTGCCCTTTTCGATTTATTTATTCGCAAACTTTTTTCGCCATCTCTCCAACGACGTCCTGGAAGCCAGCATTATCGATGGTTGCAGCGCCTTCCAGATGTTCACACGGATTGTACTGCCAATGTCCCGCAATACAGTATTGACACTGGCAATGATGCGAGGCGTATTTTGCTGGAACGAGTTTATGTTCGCGTATACATTTACCAAATCAAAAAGCATGCAGACTGTAACTCTGGGATTACAGGATTTTGTGGGAATGTATGGCTACACAGACTGGGGGCGCACCTTTACCACTATCGTTTTAACCGTATTTCCGACTCTGGTATTATATTTTTTCCTAGGAAAATATATGATCTCTGGTTTGTCCAGCGGGTCAGTAAAAGAATAAACAAATTATGGGAGGCTAAACAATGCTTGGCTTTGAATTTTATTCCCCGACAAAAATCGTATTTGGAAAAAACGCTGAAAAGAACGTAGCCGATCAAATCAAAGCATTTGGCGGGAGTAAAGTACTTGTCCACTTTGGAGGAAACAGTGCACAGAAATCCGGCCTGTTAGGGCGGTTGCTGGGATACCTGGAGGAGGCCGGGATCGAGTTTGTTCAGCTTGGCGGCGTAGTGCCTAATCCTCGTTTGAGTCTCGTGCGGCAGGGTATCAGCCTGTGCAAAAAAGAAAAAATTGATTTTATTCTTGCCATAGGCGGCGGGAGCGTAATTGACTCAGCCAAGGCCATCGGTATCGGGGCAGCGGGCAACTGCGATGTCTGGGACTATTACGAAGGGACTGCAGTTCCCGAGGCATGCCTTCCGGTAGGTGTGGTGCTTACAATCGCAGCAGCAGGCAGCGAGAGTAGCGATGGTTCGGTACTCACCAATGAAGACGGATTGCTTAAATGGGACTGCGGTGCCAACTGTATGCGTCCTAAATTTGCAATATTAAACCCCGAATTGACTTACACCTTACCTTCTTATCAGACGGCATGTGGTATAACAGATATTTTGATGCACACGATGGAACGATATTTTACCACTGTGCCTGCTGTGGAACTGGGCGACACTCTTTGTGAGGGCTTGATGCGTGTTGTAATGCGAAACGGGAAAATTGTTATGGAGCGGCCTAACGACTATGATGCGCGTGCCGAGATCATGTGGGCAGGAAATATTTGCCACAATGGTTTGCTCAGCAGTGGCCGCAGAGGCGACTGGGCATCTCATCAGCTGGAGGTTGAGCTGAGCGGAATGTTTGATGTAGCCCACGGTGCTGGACTGGCGGCGATTTGGGGAAGTTGGGCTAGGTATGTCTACCGTACAGATACGGCACGTTTTGCTCGCTTCGCCGTGGAGGTTATGGGCTGTACTATGGATTATCATAACCCGGACCGTACAGCACAAGAAGGAATTGCGGCGATGGAATGCTACCTCCGTTCAATTGGAATGCCCACATCCATTTCCCAGCTTGGCGTTCATCTCACTGAAGAAGAGATTCGGGAGCTCGCTCATAAATGTTCTCGCTTTGGTGCATGGACCATCGGCGGGTTCCAAGTGCTAAATGAAGAGGATATGGCCGAAATTTACCGCATGGCCCGATAAGGAAAAGGAGTCGTACAGAAAGGAGCATTTACGGATGTACGATGTGAGTTTGGTCGGGTTCGGCGACAATGTGGTGGATATTTATGAACACACCCATACCAGCTACCCTGGCGGAAATTCTGTAAACGTGGCTGTACACGCCAAACGGCTGGGTGCATACCGCTGTGCTTATCTGGGGTATTTCGGCAGTGACTGGGCAGCGGAGCAGATTATTTGCGCTCTGAAAGAAACAGGAGTGGAACTAAACCGCTGCCGTCAAATCGAGGGAGAAAGCGGCTGGTCAAAGGTAACTCTGGTTAATGGAGACCGAACCTGGCTGGCTTCCAACAAGGGAGGAGTACGGGGGCGGACCCCGTGGATAGCGGATCGGTTTGATGTGGAATACTTGTCAGAATTTGATGTGGTACATGCTGGAAACTATGGCTTCATGGAAACGGAGCTTCCCAAGTTGAAGCGTGCTGGAATTCCTGTGGCATTTGATTTTTCGGATGATGCCGATTCGGAGTATATCCGTGCTGTTGCACCATATGTAGAATATGCATTTTTGTCCCGTAGCGGCAGGACAAAGCCGCAGATTCTAGAAGAGCTACAGAAAATTTGCGGATATGGTCCCTCCATTTGCGTAGCGACAATGGGCGAAGAAGGAGTGGCGGCGCATTACAGCGGGAAGTTTTTTTGGCAGCCCGCCTGTCAGATAGGCGAAGTTGTAGATACCATGGGTGCCGGTGACTCATTGATTGCAGCATTTTTGTTGGAAGCAATCAGCCGAAGAAAACGGAGAGTACTGACAGGGCAGGACATTCAGGACAGCTTATTGTCGGGAACCCAATATGCAGCGGTAGTCTGTGGTATTCCCGGAGCCTTTGGCTTTGGCCAGCCTTGTCTGTAAAAGGGAGATAACAAATGGATGTAAAACAAATTGTAGAACAGATCCTCCATCAGCACGGAAATCATATTAAACAAGTATTTTTCCTCGCCTGTGGAGGTTCGTTGGTTGATGTATATCCGGCAGCATATTTTCTTTCCCACGAATCTCGCACCATTTCCGCTGTTGCACAGACCGCAAAGGAGTTTGTTCTGTGCACTCCTCCAACGGCAGGACCCAATTCTCTGGCGGTACTGTGTTCTCACGGCGGCAAGACACCTGAGGTGATTGAGGCTGCAAAGCTGGCGCAAAAATTGGGAATGTCTGTTGTAACATTTACACACAACGCCGAAGGGATTATCTGTCAGCTGGGTCATCATAACATTGTCTATGGCTGGGGAGAGGAAACCTCCATTGCCCAGCGCTGTCCTGTTCAAGCACTAGATCTGATGAACGAATTGCTGCATACCAGTGAACAGGAGTACTCGTTGTATACGGAAATGAAAGCCGCGATAGCAGAGATTGACAGAATAACCAGACAGGCTATGAAGCTCTCCAGAGAGCCGGCCCGCCTTTTTGCCAAGATGTACGGCCAAGAATCCATGATATATGTCTTGGGCAGCGGTGCAAGCTTTGCCAACGCATACGGTTTTTCTATTTGTTCTCTTATGGAAATGATGTGGATGAACTCATCCTATATCCACTCCGGAGAGTTTTTCCATGGCCCCTTTGAAGTGACAGGTGATGATCCGGTCTTTTTGCTGTTGATGAACCCCGGAAGATCCCGGGGAATGGATGAACGGGTACGGCGATTTTTAGTCGCCCATGCGAAGAAATTTGCCGTAATCGACAGCGCGCAGCTGGGTGCGGAACAATTTGCGCCTTCAGTCGCCGATTACTTTGCTCCCATAATGTTTTATTACCTGAGCTGTGTGTATCGAGAGGCGCTGGCGGAAGAGAGGGGACACTGCCTTGATGACAGACGGTACATGTGGCAGATGCCATATTGACTGGATGCCTCAGCAGGGAAGGGCACTGGCAGTGGGCTGCCGGTGCTTTTCCCCTTTCCCTGCGGAAAGGTTTCCACCTTTACAGCGATGCCTTGATATTGACGTGCTTACTGGTATGACTTGCGGCTTCGGCCAGAAGCTGGAGAGTTTTTGTATTCCGGTGATCGGGTTCAAAGGAGTCCCCACTTTTTTGGGGGATGTCATTGCTCCAGGACGTGCCCGCAAGGGCACCCTGCCAGTATCAGCTGCCACCTGGATTGGGAAGACGACCGGCAGTATATAGAGCGGAGCTGCGGCTCGTCAGCCGGGACCCGACTTGCGATGACTGAGTCCCGGGAGGGGATGCCGGGATAGAGATAGGAAGGACTTGGGATCCGAATGAACGGGCTTTTCGGCAGACGGTAAGGCACCTCCGCCTGAAAGTAGAACAGGGCCTGGACTTCCCGCAGGCATTACCTGCGGGAAGTCCAGGCTTCTCGTCAGAGGGCCATACCTGCCAAACGCCTTTCGTGCTGGGCGGATCGCCTCTGTGATTGTGCTGAGTCTAAGGGGAGAGGTGAGCCGGCTCTGCGCCGGCAGTCTGAAAAATGACTTCTGCGCAGAGGGAAACGGAGCGGAGAAAGCATTTTAGCCAGGAAATTCCGGGGGAAACGGAAGGCTTTTTTATATAAAAAAGGCGAAAAGAGCTTCGCGGTTTCCACTGATTGGCAGGGCACAAAATGGGATGGAGGGCGTTGCAACAAAACATTTTTGCGTTGGATGCAGCAATTCGGCGATAATAAAGACGGACAGGCCGGAGAACATCCTTCGATCACTACAACAGAGCCGGATGAGGACGTTCTCCTGGGACTCTACCCGGGCTACCGCCCGGGTGAGGACCTCCTCGGTGGAGGCGCAGAGGCACACCCTGCTCTCCGGGAAATATCACGGGGATATGGGGATATTCCCCGGTGCTAGCAACCGGGGGGCGCGAAAGCTCTCTCCTGTCTCCTCCGGCGGCTGTACCGCCTGATCCGCAGCAAGCGGAAGACCCTGGGGCTGGAACTCCGGACGGAGGGGCTGATTGTCCGGGCGCCCTTCCGGGCCACGAACGGACAGATCGAATATTTTGTGGAGCAGTACCGCCAGTGGATCCGACAACACCAGGAGAAGCTGGAGCGGCAGAAACGACAGGCAGCGGAACTTCCCTCCTTGACCGAGACAGAGCTGAAGGAGCTGGCGGAACGGGCCCGGCGGTATATCCCGGAACGGGTGCGGTATTACGCACCCAAGGTGGGGGGTGGACTACGGCTCCATCACCATCCGCTGTCAGAAGTCCCGGTGGGGCAGCTGTTCCAGTAAAGGGAACCTCAGCTTCAATTGTCTCCTGATGCTGGCGCCGCCGGAGGTCATCGACAGCGTGGTGGTCCATGAGCTGTGCCACCGGAAGGAGATGAACCACTCGGCAGCCTTTTACGCCCATGTGCTGCGGGTGTTTCCGGAGTACCGGACGTGGCGCCGCTGGCTGAAGGAAAACGGTCCCGCTCTGCTGTTGCGGAGAGGGACATAGGCGGCGAGGCTGCGATGTGTCCGCCTGGATGGGGCCTCAATTTTATCGTTACCAGTAAAAGACCTGGATCCTACTTGTGATGTAAGATCCAGGCCTTTTGATTACTAAAGGGATCTGGCTGAGACTGCCGATAATAATGTAATTGTACCACCTTAAAATATATATAATTTCGTGATTCGTCTTGTATTTTTTGTTGTTTCTGTATATAATAAAAATGTGATAACGAGCACGAAATTTACTATAAAAATGTGATGGGGTGTATATATGGAACGATTGATTTTGCAGAAACTGCTGAAGTGGAAGGACTCCCCCTATCGCAAGCCTTTGATCCTGAAGGGCGTACGCCAGGTGGGCAAGACCTGGCTTCTGAAGGAGTTCGGCAAACGCTATTACGAAAACACTGCCTATTTCAACTTTGATGAAAATGAGGAGTATAAGCAGTTTTTTGAAACGACAAAGGATGTAAACCGGATTTTACAGAACCTGATGCTGGCAAGCGGCCAGAAGATCATACCGGAAAAAACCCTCATTATTTTTGACGAGGTACAGGACTGCCCCAAGGTCATCAATTCTATGAAGTATTTCTGTGAGAATGCACCGCAGTATCACATCGCCTGCGCCGGTTCTCTTCTGGGTATTGCCTTAGCAAAACCGTCTTCTTTCCCTGTAGGTAAAGTCAACTTTATGCAAATTGACCCCATGACCTTTACAGAGTTCCTGCTGGCCAACGGGGATGGGAATCTGGCAAACTATCTGGAAACCGTAAGCACCATTGAGCCGATCCCGGATGCCTTCTTCAATCCCCTGTGTGAAAAGCTGAAGATGTACTATGTGACCGGCGGTATGCCGGAACCCGTCAAGATGTGGACGGAGGCGCGGGATGTGGAGGCCATGCAGGAAGCCCTGTCCGGGATCATAGGCTCCTATGAGCGTGACTTTGCCAAGCACCCCAATCTCAGCGAATTCCCCAAGATTTCTATGATCTGGAAATCCATACCGTCCCAGCTGGCCAGGGAAAACAAAAAGTTCATCTACAAGGTCGTCAAAGAAGGAGCGCGGGCCCGTGAATACGAGGATGCCCTGCAGTGGCTGGTGGATGCCCGACTGGTCCATAAGATCTACCGCAGTACCGCTCCCGGCCTGCCTATAGCCGCTTATGATGACCTCTCCGCCTTTAAAATCTATCTGGTGGACGTGGGGCTGCTCCGCCGGCTGGCGCAGCTGGCGCCGACCGCCTTCGGCGAGGGAAACCGGCTGTTTACCGAATTCAAAGGGGCGTTGACGGAGAACTTTGTGCTTCAGACTTTGATTACACAGTTTGAAGTGACTCCCCGGTACTGGACACAGACCAATCCTCCGTATGAAGTGGATTTCCTGATTCAGCGTGAAAACGATATTTTTCCCGTGGAGGTCAAGTCCGAAGCCAACACCAGCAGCAAGAGCCTCAAGAAATTTAAGGAGCTCTTCCCGGATCAGGTCAAACTCCGTGTCCGCTTCTCACTGGACAATTTGAAGCTGGACGACGATATGCTGAACATTCCTCTGTTTATGGCAGATCAGGCAGATCGACTGATTGGTTTGGCGTTGGAGCAGAAAACAAAATAAGTAAGCAAGGGAGAAGACTGGCATATAGGTTGACTGTTATACCAGGAAGGTTTCTGGGTTTGCGGTGCAAGAAGCAATTGTCAAGAAATGCTCATCGTTGTATAGTGGCTTCCCTTTCTGAAAAGAAGATATTTTTGGTAGCTTTTGGTAGCTATTCGCTCGTCAAAAGCTACCAACTGAAACGTAAGCAATGAGATAAACCGGGAAATAGAGTCAGAAAAACCACCCAATATGAGACTTTTAGTGACTTTTTGAACGGGTAAGGAGACGGACTATCGGGGTTCGACTCCCCTCACCTCCACCAAATGGACAAGGGTAGGAGTATTGAACAGTTTTCTTAGACTGTCCAATACTTCTACCCTCATTTTATGGGGAAAAGCCTTGCTATTTCAGGCGTTCTTTTTCCTCATGCACAACTCGGTAATCCATATCGCCAAAGATGAAAGACGCGAGTTTGGTGGTTGAAAAACGAAAAACACCCAGTTTTGAACCCTTTGCCCAGATCAGCCTGTCTGCTCTCTCCTTTGCGCATGGAGCAATTCAAATCTATCCGGTGTCTTATAGTTGAGCGTGCTGTGAGGGCGCTTAG
>ULUX01095911.1_pt1 | contig 34100 bp, 13 predicted proteins | sample 1958961 | NCBI WGS metagenome assembly ULUX01 (sample SAMEA4835773, study PRJEB28245) | human gut metagenome | biome: gut microbiome; material: fecal sample | place: Denmark | collected 2008 | reverse complement strand
CTTTTGTCAACACTTTTTTTGAATTTTTTTTGATTTTTTTTCATTTTTATTTTTTGCCCTATATATTGTGGTTTATCAATGTTACAAACACAAGATATTTCCGCCTCTCACTGCTTTTCGACGCCTTCCGTCAAAAAAATCTTTTCTCTCTTCAAAAAAAATTTTGAATTTTTTTAAAAAATATTTTTTCTTTTCAAAAAACATCTGCTGATACTCTCTGTTTTTGAATCAAAAACTGTTTCTACATTTTTCTTTCCTATATAGTATATGCAGGTTTTATCCTTTTGTTTTCGTTTTGAATACCGTTCATAACAATATGTGTTTTTAGCCATAGCAGAATTTTTATTTTTTATATAAATCACAATCCAACTATTGCAATGTCGATGTATTGTATAGTATACTATTTTTATAGTATTGATATATTTTCAATACTTTTCTGGATTTTGGCTTGTATTAAGGCCATTTATCACAAAAAGGAGGATATATTTATGAAACACACAAAAAACACCAAGTCAGTTTTTGCACGCATGGTGTCTTTTGCTCTTGCTGCATGTATGGTTTTTTCCATTATAACTGTAACAGCAGGAGCTGAGGAAACTGACGCAAAAAATTACGTAGCTCTCGGCGACAGTATTTCTACCGGCTACGGACTTGCTGAGGGTGAAAAAGCATTTACTCAGCTTGTTGCCGAACAAAACTCTTTTAATCTCACCTCTCTTGCAGAGGACGGAGCAACAACAGCTTCTCTTCTTGCAAAGCTTTCTGAAGCGGAAACAGTAGCCGCTTTGTCAACTGCTGATGTTGTCACCATTACAATAGGCGGAAACGATTTTGTAGGAGCATTTTTTGAATACGTTGCAAGAAGCTATAACGAAGCAAACGAGGGCGCAAACAAAACAGCCGAAGATATCAAAAACGATATTTTGGGAAATAATTTTATTGTGCTTAACTTCGCTTTAGGAATTGCCGAGGATTTCGACTCTTCAACTGAGTGTCAGACTGCAATTGCAGGAGTACAGAAAAACTTTCCTCAGATAATTGCAGCTATTAAAGCCATAAATCCTCAGACTGCTATTATTTTGACAAATCAGTACAATCCTTACAGCTTTGCAGCAGGTACCTTGACCGGAACTGATGAATACACTTTAAAGTTTAAAGCTTTGGAAGGCGCTTTGGATAGTGGTATTCAGACTATCAATTCTTTAGTAGCAGTTTTGTGCACTCAGCTGGGATGTTCTGTTGCGGATACTTATACAGCTTTAAAGGCAGCAGAGGAAAATCCAACAAACGCTGTTTTCTCTCTCTTTGGTCTTTCTCTTGACTTCCATCCAAACGCTTACGGTCATTCCCTTATAGCAAATGCAGTAAGCGCAGTGATTCCAAATGAGCCTGAGTATACAAAGGGCGATGTAGACATGAACGGAGTTATTGATACAAATGATGTTACTATGATACAGATGTATGTTGTGGGTGCAGACCTGGGCGATACATTTAACATTTCTCTTGCCGATTTAAATGATGATGGAGAAATCTCAATTACAGATGCAACTCTTTTGCAGATGTTTATTTCACAAATGATTAACATATAATGTAAATAGTTGAAATAATACAATAAACAAACCGTGGCTTTTCTTAATTATAGAAAAACCACGGTTTGTTTTTACAATTAAAATATCAAAGCTAACTGTAGGCGAGCCATTCCAAATAAATTAGGAAAACGTCTCGCCCGCCTTGAAATCACGTTTATTTCTCAAAATAACTTTTGCAAGGCAGAATTAAAATAAACAGTTATAAAAATAACCGTGGCTTTTCTTATTTTATTATAGAAAAACCACGGTTTGTTTTTACAATTAAAATATCAAAGCTAACTGTAGGCGAGCCATTCCAAATAAATTAGGAAAACGTCTCGCCCGCCTTGAAACGATGCTTATTTCCAAAAGGAAGTTTTGCAAGGCGGAAATAAAATTATGCTTTGTCGATGGAGCCGAAGAGTTCCATTTTCTCTTTAACTGTTGCTTTGATAGCCTCGAAACCAGGAGCGAGGAGTTTTCTTGGGTCAAAGCCCTTACCCTGCTGGTCTTTGCCTGCTTCGATGTACTTTCTTGTAGCCTCAGCAAAAGCAAGCTGACACTCTGTGTTAACGTTGATCTTGGAAACACCGAGGTCGATAGCCTTCTTAATCATGTCAGCTGGGATACCTGTGCCGCCGTGGAGAACCAATGGCATTGCGCCTGTGAGCTTCTGAACAGCGTCGAGAGTCTCAAAGCTGAGTCCCTGCCAGTTTTCCGGATATTTGCCGTGGATGTTGCCGATACCTGCTGCGAGCATTGTAACGCCGAGGTCAGCAATCTTCTTGCACTCTTCCGGATCTGCGCACTCGCCAGCGCCGATAACGCCGTCTTCTTCGCCGCCGATTGAACCAACTTCAGCCTCGAGAGAGAGACCCTTCTCGTTGCAGATAGCTACGAGCTCTTTTGTCTTCTCAACGTTCTCTTCGATTGGATAGTGAGAACCGTCGAACATAACAGAGCTGAAACCTGCTTCGATGCACTTGAGAGCGCCTTCGTATGAACCGTGGTCAAGGTGGAGAGCAACCGGAACAGTGATGTTGAGTTCCTCGAGCATACCGTTAACCATGCCTACAACTGTCTTGTAGCCGCACATATATTTGCCTGCACCCTCGGAAACACCAAGGATAACCGGTGAATTAAGCTCCTGAGCTGTAAGAAGAATAGCCTTTGTCCACTCAAGGTTGTTGATGTTGAACTGGCCTACTGCATAGTGGCCTGCCTTTGCTTTTGTGAGCATATCACGAGCATTTACTAATGGCATTGAAATCTACCTCCGATAATATAAATTGATATAACGGGCACACAAAACAAATCTGTGCTCCTATACGCTTTAATTATACAATACTCTGTTAAAAATATCAAGAAGAATAACTGAAGCCAAACAAAAATCTTTGAAAAATGTGTAGAAATCTGATAAAAGCTTAAAATACGCCGAAAGTTTTTTCATTGTATATTGCAAACATTTTCATTGTTCAACAAATTTTTATCTACACAATAGACAACATAATTTCTAAGTGGTATAATATATCAGATTATAATGTAGAGGGAGTGTTCCTTTTGAAAATTGCAGTTTTGTCAGGCGGACTCAGCACAGAAAGAGATGTTTCCATAACCTCAGGTTCCCTTGTTTCCAAGGCTCTGCGTGAGCGTGGACATCAGGTGGTTTTGCTTGACGTTTATATGGGGTACGAAGAAGAAAATTGTGATCCCGAAGAGCTTTTCAGACAGGGTTACGATTTCACAAAAAATGCGGTTATAAGCGAGGATGTGCCTAATCTCAAGCAGATTAAAGCCATGCGTAAGGATAAATCAGACCGTTTCTTAGGTCAGAATATAGAGGAAATATGCCGCTGTGCGGATATAGCTTTTCTTGCCCTCCACGGCGACGTAGGAGAGAACGGAAAGCTCCAGGCAACCTTTGACCTTTTGGGCATAAGATACACCGGAACAGGCTGTCTGGGAAGTGCAATTTCCATGCATAAGGGCATAAGCAAGAGCGTTCTTGCCTACAACGGAGTTCCTGTACCAAAGGGTCAGGTATTCAATAAGAAAACACCTGTTGAAACATGGAACTTTTTCCCATGTGTTGTAAAGCCATGCTCCGGCGGAAGCAGCGTCGGAGTTTCCATAGCCAATGACAGAGATGAATTTTTGTCAGCTATGAAAGAGGCTTTCCGCTATGAGGAAGAAGTAATCGTTGAACAGTATATAAAGGGAAGAGAATTTTCCGTTGGACTTTTGGACGGAAAGGCTCTGCCGATTATCGAAATAAGACCGAAAACAGGTTTCTATGATTATAAGAACAAATATCAGAGCGGCTTGACAGATGAAATTTGTCCGGCTGAGCTTGATTCACAGTCCACAATAAGAATGAAGCAGTATGCAGAACAGGCTTACAAGGCTTTGATGCTCCAGGCTTATTCAAGAATAGATTTTTTAATGGACGAAAAGGGCGATATGTATTGTCTTGAGGCAAACACACTGCCGGGCATGACACCTATGAGCCTGCTCCCTCAGGAAGCTTTGGTTCAGAGCATTGAATACGGCGAGCTTTGCGAAAACATTATAGCCTTGTCTTTGGATAAATATCATAAGAGGTAAAAATATGGCAATGAAAAAAATAACAGTGGGTCAGGTTGCCGGCGCCTGCGGCGGCAGGCTTTTCGGAAACGAAAAAGACGCTGACATTGTAATTAAAAATATATTTACCGACAGCAGAAAAGTGGGCGAAGGCTCACTTTTTGCCGCCATTAAAGGGGAACGTGTTGACGGACACGACTTTATTATCCCCTGTTTTGAAAAGGGCGCAGTCTGTGCAATTTCAGAAAAGGAAATAGAAACCGACAAACCTTACATTCTGGTCGACTCTACTCTCCAGGCTTTAAAGGATATCGCAGCTTTTTACAGAGGTCTTTTCGACATTCCTTTTATAGGAGTTACCGGAAGCGTGGGAAAAACTTCCACTAAGGAAATGCTTTCAAGCGTTCTTTCCCAGAAATTTAAGGTTCACAAAACCCAGGGCAACTTTAACAACGAGCTGGGCGTTCCTCTCACAATTTTCGGACTTGAGGAGGAACACGAGATTGCCGTAATCGAGATGGGTATTTCAGATTTCGGAGAGATGACAAGACTTTCAAAAATTGTCCGCCCCGACTTCTGTCTCATAACAAACATCGGTTGCTGTCACCTGGAAAACCTTATTGACCGTGACGGAGTATGCAAGGCAAAAACCGAAATGTTTGCCAACATGAACCCCAACGGCATGATATTTTTAAACGGCGACGACGACAAGCTTGCAAAAATCCACGAGGTAACAGTGGAAAATCACAGAATAGTCCCAATATTCTATGGAATTTCAGATAAGAACACTTTCCACGCTGAAAATATTTCAGGTGATGTCCGTGACGGAATAGCCTGCAACATTGTTTACGACAATGTGAAGAACCGTGTTTTCATTCCGGCAATCGGAACATACATGGTGACAAACGCCCTTGCGGCTTTTGCGGTGGGAAAGGCTCTCGGTCTTTCCGACGAAGAAATTGTAAAGGGAATTGCCGCCTATGAAACTGTAGGAAGCCGTGCAAGGGTTATTGATACAGGATTTATAACAATAATAGACGACTGCTACAACGCAAACCCCACATCTGTACAGGGCGCTATAGACACACTTGTAAAGTTTCCGGGCAGAAAGGTTGCGGTTTTGGGCGATATGAAAGAGCTTGGCACTAAGACCCAGGATTACCACATTGAAACAGGAAAATACCTCCACAGACACGGAGTTGACGTGCTTGTGGCTGTGGGCGACCTTGCCAAGAACATATATCTGGGAGCACAGATGCCGGAAAAATCCATATATTTCGCCACCACGGAAGAGGCATGCGAAAGGATTTACGACGTTATCAAGGAAAACGATACGGTGCTTGTAAAGGCTTCCCACTCAATGCACTTTGAAAACATTACAAAGGCTTTGGAAAAGTTAAAATAAGGATTATATAAAGGCAGGAAAATTTTTTATGGATTATAAAATTGTCGCACTTGACTTGGATGGAACTTTGGTAAATTCCCAGCACGAAATAAGCGATAAAAACAGTGATATACTTATAAAAATTCAGAAAATGGGCTGTAAGGTTGCCATAGCTACAGGCAGACCATTTAAAGGGGCAACAAGACAGGCGGAAAAGCTGAAGCTTTCAAAATTCGGCGGATATATCATGTGCTACAACGGCGGTCTTATAATGGATTGCAGTGACAACAGGATTATCTACAGCAGAGAGCTTCCCCATGAGTACATTCCGGAAATCTGCGAAGGCATCAAAGGTATGGACATAACAATAAATACATACACCGCCGATGAAATTATCGCTTCAAACAGCCGCAACAAATACACCGAAATCGAACCGAGCATAGTGGGCATGAATCTCCATTTTGTGGACGACTTTGTAAAGTTTGTGGATTTCCCAATAAACAAATGTCTTTTGACCGGCGAGCCGGAAACAATCGCAAAGCTTGAGAAAATTTACAAAGAGCAGTTCAAGGGCAGACTTGACGTATTCAAGTCGGAAGCATTTTTCTTAGAGCTTGTTCCAATAGGCGTAAACAAGGGAGAAGCCATAACAAAGCTTGCAGAAATAAACAATGTGGACATATCGGAAACCATGTCTTTTGGCGACGGATTTAACGATGTGGAGCTTATAAAAACCGCAGGTATGGGAATTGCAATGGCAAACGCCTGCCCTGAGGTTTTGAACGCCGCTGACTACGTCACTTTGAGCAACGACATGGACGGAGTTGCCGCAGGAATTGAAAAATTCTTTTTCGGAAAATAATTAGGCTTATGGAAAGGGAATAAAAATGAATATTACAAACAATCAATTTGAAATCCTTGCATTTGCAGAAAGAGAAAACAGAGAGAATAATGAAAATCCCGGAGTGGGAAGAATTTCCACAGAAACAAGACTTCCCGCAGAGCTTGTAAAGGGAATTTGCTCTGACTTTGAAAATGACGGTGTTTTGGAGCAGGACAGCAACGGCGGTTACAAGGTTACAGAAAAGGGTCTTGAAACACTTGAACCATACAGAGTAAAAAGAGCGGTTATTCTCGCCGCAGGCTTCGGCTCAAGAATGGTTCCTATAACACTCAACACTCCAAAGCCACTGGTTAGAGTTCACGGAAAGATGATAATTGAAACTCTCCTGGACGCCATCGAAAAAGCCGAAATTCCTGAAATCGTCCTCATAAGAGGATATCTGTGGGAGCAGTTCGACCAGCTTAAATACAAGTATCCAAATATTAAATTCATAGAAAACCACCTTTACAACAAGGCAAACAACATCTCCTCTGCCCTTATTGCAAAGGATTTGCTTGAAAACGCCTATGTCTGCGAGGCTGACCTCCTTGTGAGCAATCCTCATCTTATCAGAAAATACGAGTACAGAAGCAACTATCTGGGACAGTACAAGGACTACACAGACGACTGGTGCTTCAAGGTTGAAAACAGCGTTATAAAGGAGCTTCTTGTGGGAAGCGAAAACTGCTATCACATGTACGGCATTTCCTACTGGACACAGGAGGACGGAAAGAAGATGTCAAGCGACATTGAAAAGGTTTACAACATGGAGGGCGGAACAGAAAAGTACTGGGACGAGGTTGCCCTGAGATTTTGTATGGACAACTATGAAATCCATGTAAGACCCTGCTTTGAAGGCGACATTGTGGAAATCGACACCTTCGGCGAACTCCAGCAGATTGATGAAAGCTATAAAATCTAATATTAAAAGGGCGGAATTATCCGCCCTTATTTTTTATCTGTATTACGAAAACACCGGCTTGTCGAAAGACAAGCCGGTGTCCTTATTTAAAGCTTTCGCCCGATTTCAGTTTACTGAACTATTTCGTAAACATTGATTTCAGCGGCACTGATAAATGCGTTAGCTGTATCTCCTACTGTTGAAGTTGCAACAAGTCTGATTCTGCGTGCATTAACCTGAACAAATTCTGCTGATTTCTCATTTTTGTTGTTTGCCCATGTACCTGAACCGCCTTTAACCTCTACGAAATTATCTCCCTCAGCTTCTGTGCTATACATCACCTTATATCCTGTGATTGTACCATTGGAGCTTGAGTCTGTTCTCGGTAAATATGTAATCTTATTTACATATCTGTTCTGTCCCAAATCAATTTCGATGTAGTTATCTACGCCGTCCTCACCGATTGTAGGAAGAGGAGACTCTGTAGCCCACTTTGTGTGCCACCATGTTCCTGTATTTCCGTCAATGGCAAGCCTTGCTTCATTTCCTGCATGGACGTTAGGTGCAGTTGCTGTAAGAGCAGACTGGTCAACCTTTACAGTTTCGCCTTTCATAACAAGGCCTTCAATTGCATCCTGAAGCTGTGCTACTGCCTCTTCTGCCTGCTTAACTGTCAAATCTAAGGCAGCGCTTTCTTCAATTTTAGTCAATACTTCTGTGAACACTGCGGCGGACTCATCTGTATAAAGAGTTGTATCTATCTCTTTTGCCTCTGCAATCAAAGCATTAAGCTCTGTCTTATCAGCAAGTTTTTCTACAAGACCGTCCACTGCGTTCTGGAGAGCTGTCAAAGCCTCCTGTACGTCCTGCTCTGTAGCTTCTGCAAAGATGATTACGCCCTGAGCGTTGTCTCTTGCTTCTGCAAATGCTGCAAAGCTATCCTCTGTGTAGTATTTTGCCTCGTAGTCCTTAACCTCGTTGTAAAGAGCTGTCAAAGCGCCTTTGTCAACTGTTGACTGAGCTTCGTCTGTAACTATGAACATTTCATAGATTTCAGGAATTACGTCTGCCCACTCGAACTTAATCTCGAATACGTTTTCAACGTCCTCAGGAATTGCAATCTTGTTAAGGCTTCCTGACAATGTTCCGATTTCCTGCCATGTGTCTGCGCCTGTTCTAATCTTAACAGCTGCGTTGGAGATAGTTGCAGGGTTCTGAACAACTGTGATATCTGTTACAGCATTTGTGTTTTCAGATACCTTGTAGGAAATGCTGCTGTTAGCTGCGGAAGAAATATAGCTTGTAGCCAAATCGCCGTCCATCATCTTTTCAGCATTGTGGTTAGCCTGCTCAACTGCGCCTGCAACATATGTTGGGTTGTTGGAAACAGGTCTGTACTCGTTATCGTTGATTTCAAATTCGCAGAAACGAACCCACTTCTCGGAAGCGCCTGCATCGGATGTAAGCTCAACCTTGATGTATCTTGCAGGAATACCGCCGATTTCCTCGTTCTTTACAGAATAGTAGGAAATGAGGTAGTTGTGGTTGCCGTAGATTTCGCCGATTTCCTTATCTGTTGTACCGTCGCCGATTGTGATAACCTTTGTCCAATCGCTTCCGTCCTCAGAAACAGAGATATCTGCGTTTCTGATAAAGTCATGCTCACCGTCGTAAACGATGAATTCAAGCTTATTAAGGTCAATTGTCTGGCCCAAATCGTATGTGAAGTACTTGCCTGCACCCTGAGCATTCTTGAACCATGCCATTGTGCCTCTGTTATAGTCGAATGCGTTTGCTGCGCCCTCGATAGATGTGAAGTTTGTATCTGATACGTAAGGAGCAACTATTTCATCGGACTTAACTGTGAGTGCTGCGAAATTAAATACAGCATCAGCTTCGCCCTTGTTGATACATCTTACATATCTTGCATTGACTTCGCCGCCATTGTACTCGCTCCACTCTACTGCGTTTTCTGATACTTCGATTACAACGCCTTCCGGAGCTTCAACGCCTTCAATAGAAATAACGTCACGGATTCTCGGGAGTACAATTCCTATGTACTTGCCGCTCTTCAATGTGATTTCCTTATTGATTGTAAGTACGCCTGTATCTGTTGTGAACTCTGTCTGAGAACCGGCAAGTACAGGGATATTTGTGTATACGCTGCTTGATGATGAAGCTGTCGGAGCATAAACATCAAAAGCTCTGAATGCAGACCACTTGCCTGTATCCTCAAGAACTCTGAGACGGATATACTTAGCTGTAACATTCAATGAAGAAGCGTCAAAAGTAATTTCCTTTCTTCCGTCCTCAAATCTCATAAGCTCTGTATATGTTTCGCCGTCTGTTGAATACTCAATAACGCCCTTTGCGATAATATCGCCGTGAGAAGCGTCCTTACCCTGGAGAATTCTGATTTCTCCGATTGGCTTAGCCTCGTCAAGCTCGATTCCAATCCACTCGCCTGCCTTAAGGTTGTCGTCTGCTGTGCTATACCATACTGATGATGTGTCGTCTCCGTCAATAAGGTTTGCGTCGCTTCCGGAATATGCGCCTGTATAACCTGAAGACTTAATAACGCCCTTAGCTGTGTATCTCTCAGCTGAGCCGTAGTTCGGGTCGATAATTGCAAGAACCTTTGGTGAAAGTTCGTTGCTGAGTTTTGTTACGAACGGAATAATTCTCTTTGCGCCTGCTTCAACGTTCTGCGGGCCGGAGATATTCTGTACAGGGCAGTTCTTTGAATTTGTCAAAGCTGCTGATGCCTCAAGGTAGTTAGCGCATGCTGCTTCTTCATCGCCCTCTGCAAGAGCAATACCTGTCTTTACAAATCCGATAGCTGACTGTGAAATATATTCCATTGAATTGAGCCATGGCTCAAGCTCTGTTTTAAGTCTTTCGTTTGTTCCCTTTTCTCTGTATTCATTTAAAGCGGCAACAATCTTTTCGAACTCTGCAACAACTGCGTCGCCCTTTTCCTTTATCTGGGCAGCGTCGCCGCCTGCGAGAGCTGTGGTAAATTCATCGAGGAACGGTCTAAGCTCCTCTGACTCCTGGAGAACAAGTCCGTGTGTATTCGGGCTTGGGTCGGAGTTGTGTTTTGCAAACTCATAAAGTGCGTCAGGTGCGCCCTCGTCGATATACTTGAAACTGTCGTACCAGCTCTTATCAGCATCAAATGTATCTCTGTTCCATGTGTAGTCGGCAATAGCAAAGATAGATACCTTGGAAGCCTCTGCCTGCTGCATTGGGTTTGTAAGAATACCGGTGAAGCCTGTTACGCCTGCGCCTAAAACTTCGCCCTTACCCATGAGCATACGAACCTTGTTGATATCGTTTACAGGCCAGTTAAGCCACATGAAAGCTTCTCTTCCTGCTATCTGCTTGAAGTAGTCAAAAGTACCCTGGGTTACCCAGCCGCAAACAGAGTCGCCTGTCCACATTACCTGAACCTGCTCAGGCATACCGTCCATCAAATCAGCAAAATACTGAGCGTTTGACCACGCCTTGTTGTAGCCCTGGGGAACAAAGATAAGGTCGTAAACGTCGCCCTTTTCTTCACACCATGCCCACATATCCTTGCAGATTCTGTTCTGGATTGCAACAGGACTGGAAGCGTCGTCGGCAAGGATACCGAACTGTCTTACGCCTATGCTGTAAAGCTGTTCAAACTTAGCCTTGATTGTTTCAAGTCTTTGGTCATAGTTTGCTTCTGTAATGGCATTATACATAAACGGATGGATTGACCATACAAACTTACACTTGGAAGCGTTGCCTACGTCTACCATCTTCTTCATTTCCTGAAGTCTGTCCTCAGGATAAAGCTCTGTCCACTTTGCGCTGTGGTAAGCGTCGTCCTTAGGAGCGAATACGTATGTATTAGCCTTGAACTTGCCGCCGAATTCCATAAGGCTTATTCTGTCCTCATCGGACCAAGGAATACCATAGTAACCCTCGATAAAGCCTCTGAACTGAGCGTCTGAGTAATCCTCTACTGTGAGAGTCTTAATTGTCTTTGATTCTGCGCACTGCTCAAGGATGAGTTCAAGTGTAGAAACTCCGTAGAAAGCAGCGTCTGTGTTCTTACCGATAATTGTGATTTTGCCTTCCTCAATTTTCAGCATGTAAGCGTCTGTCTTGTCGTAAAGGTCCTCAAAAACTGTAGGAACAACATCGTTTACATAAACTGTGTTTACCTGAGGCATTGCAAGCTTTCCGGCAACAATAAGCTGAATCATTGTTGCGTCAACTACGTTTATTGCCTTATCGTAATTTACATCGGCAACGCTCTCATCGATTGTAATACCGTCCATTCTTATGAGGTATTTCTGAAGCTGAGTAACGTCATCAGATGTAATATTTCCGTCTCCGTTAATATCGCCCAAAAGCTTTTCTCCGCCTTCGTCTCCGTTAACTTCAACGTAAACATTCAGTGCATCTGCGGACTGCTCAACGGTAAATCCGTTGTCCTCAAATGCGCTCTCTGCGTGATTTCTTGTAGCTTCATCAATGTTTTTTGTGTAGTGGATATTTACTTTATCCAGCGCAAATTCCCCGCCGTCGTATGTAATACTCTGGGGAATAGGATAAATCTCGTAAGTATCCGCATTGTTTCCTGCACCGGTTTCTTCTGCGCTTACTGAGCCTAAAGCCATAAAGGAAGAAGAAATCATCAATGCGCTGAGAATCACGCTGATAATTCTCTTTCTCATCGTCTCACTGTCCTTTCCTGTTTTTTTATATTTCATTGCAGCCTGCACCAAGTACAGGCTGCAATGTCAGTGACTTAAATAACCGTTAACGATTAAGCCAATTTAACCAGCATAAGCTGAATTGCTGTTGCGTCGTCTACCAAAACAGAACCGTCCTTGTCATAATCTGCCAATGAAAGGTCAAATGTCAAAGACTCGTCAATTCTGTCTGCGCAGTAAAGCTGGATATATGTTGCATCGTTTACAGTAATTTTTCCGTCGTGGTTTACATCGCCCAACTGATACTCAGGCTCAATGGACTTAGTGTATTCATATACGTTGATTTCCGCAGCGTTTATGAAGAGGTTCTGCTGTGTGCCTTCGCCCATTGTTCCCATTGCTCTAAGCTGGATTCTTCTTGCTTCAACAGGTGTGAACTCTACAGTCTTTTCTGTGTAGTCCTCTGCCCATGTTCCTTCGTCAAGCTTTACGAAGTCGTCGCCGGACTCTGATGTGCTGTAATAAATCTCATACTTAACAATGTTACCGTTCATACTTCCGCTGTGGAGTCCCTCATCTCTTCTTGGGAGATAAGTGAGCTTTCCAACTGTGTATGTGCCGCCCAAGTCAATGGTAATTTCGTTGTTTTCGTTGTTTGCCATATCAGGCATTGTACCGTCGTTTGCGTTCCATGCTGAATGGTAATATGTGTTCTCCTTGCCGTCGAAAGCGAGTTCAATTCCGTTGCCCTCATGAACAGAAGAAACTTTACCGCTCAAATTATCCTGCGGAATAAGCTTGTAGTCCTCTTCAGGCTCTACAGGTGTGCTTCCTGAGCTCTTCAGGTTTGCAGCTGCTGTTGCAAGCTTCATGTATGCATCCTTATAGTCTGCGGAAGTTGCAGCCTCGTTTTCGAGAACTGTCTTTGCATTCTCCAAAGCCTCTGCAAATGCTGCCCAGGATTTTGCTGTGTAGTCAGCCTCGTTCTTTCCGAGGTTCTCGTTGTAAAGCTCCTGAAGCATATCCTTTGTAACAGAAGAATAAAGGTTGATTTCTGCTGCTGTTGCGTGGGTTCCGTTTCTGTCGCCCTTTGCAGATGTGATAACAATCTTAACCTTTGTAGCCTTTACAGCGTCAAACTCAACTGTCTTCAATGCGCTTGAATCTGCCCATGTATGACCTTCAACTATTGTTTCTGTTGAACCGTCAGCCTTTGTGATTACAAGGTTGAACTTCAAAATTCTTCCGTTTGGAGAATCCTGTCTTGGCAAATATGTAAGCTTGCTGATTTCCTTTTCGCCGTTGAGGTCGATTTCAATCCAGTGCGGATTCTGCTCTGTGCAGGTTGTATCGCTTGCCCAGTTTGTATGCCAGTATGTGTTGTTGTTGCCGTCAAGAACGCTGCCTGCTGCTCCGTCTATGCCAACGCCAATCTGGTTGGAATACTGTGAGCAAGCTGTAGCTGTCATTCCTGTTCTGTCAAGAGCTGTTTCAGGCTCTTCCACAACAACTTCATCACCTGTTGTGCCTGTTGTTCTGTATCCTCTTGTTGCATCCATAATCTCTGCATCTGTAGAAGATGTAGCGAATGGGATAATTGTATATTTATAATTGTATGCCTTATCATTCAAAATCTGATACTGAGGAAGTGTATCAGGTCCGCAGCTTGAGTTACCGTTACCGTCTGAACCGTAGTTTACTGCAAGATATGTGTTCTCGCTTGGCTTAAGCTCATATGGATGTGTTGCAGAATCAAGCTGATCTGAAGTAAAGTGCAATGCGCTTGCTTCAAAGTTGTCGCCTGCTATAACAACGCCGTTTGACTTGTTTTCGTCTGTAACAGCAATCCACTTAACATTTGTAAGGTTACCGCTGTCCTGAACGTCAATAAACGGATAGTACATGTTTGTAACTGTATCTGTGTAGATACCGTATTTTGCAAATGTGTTTCTGTCGCTGTAGGATTCAACTCCGCCTGCGCCGTACCATGTCATCTGCTCTGCGCCTGCCGGAAGAGTCATAACTGTACCAAGTCTTGAATATCTGCCAAGGCTTGTAACAGAGCTGTTGTCAACTGTAACGTCAACTGTAATTGCTCCGCTGCCGTCGATTGTGTACTCGATAATCTCGTCACAGTTTGCAGCTGCTCCGCTGAGGTTGAGAACTGTCTTAATAACAGTCTGTCCCTTGTCGTTTGTTGTAACCTCGCTGCTGTCAAGTGTTACGTTGTCGTCTACCTGTTTCCATGCTGCATTGAGAGCACGGTCGTTGGCGTTCTTTGCTCTCCAGAATGAAGGTACAGGACCCTCTGTAATCAAAACTTCGCCGCCTACTGTGTAATTCTCAATAGCGCCTGTTGTCTTGTTAATCTTAAAGTTGAAGTTTTCACCTGTTACTGTGATATAGTCAGCAGCAGAATCATCAACTGTAACTTCCTTATCGGAAACCTCTGCCTCTACAGAGTATACGTCTGTGTCAAGGAAGAACTGCTCGTAAGCGATTACATAGCCTGCGTCTGCCCAGTCTGTAGCCTCTTTGAGCTTAACATTGATATTGAGATAGTACTCAACGCCGTCCTCACCTGTTGGGAAAGTAAAGCCGTCGAGAAGGATTGAACCTGTTTCGCATGGAGCGATATCGCCGATTATTGCGCCTGTGTCAAAAACTTCGCCGTCCTTGAGGATTTCCCATGTAACGTCGTAGTCTGAAAGTGACTTGCTGGAGTTTTCACTCTTAACAGTTACAGTTCCGTTTAAGAGACTGTCTCTGTCTGCCTCAAACCAGAAGTCCTGATACTCGTACTTAACCTGAGCGATTTCAGGCTGTGGATCTCTGTCAGGAGATATAAGACCGTTTGCGCAGAAGCTGCCCTGGTGACCTGTCTCTCCCCAGTCACCGCCGTAACCGAAGAAGTATCCGTCCATTTCCTCATTATAGAGGGTCTGATGAGCATAGTCCTCTGCATAGTAATCCCATGCATCTATTGGCTTTGACTCGCCTATGCTCTGGCTGTAATCCAACCAAAGAATAACGCTTTCGTTGTCTGCTGTGATAGCAGGAGATGTGCTGTTCTGAGCCTTAATCTCGTCGAGAGTAAGAGCCTTGTTATAAATTCTTGCAACGCCGATTTCACCGTCAAGTGTTCTGCCGTTGTCTGCGCTTATACCAACGCCTAAAGCTGTGTTGGTTGATGCAATGTTGTTTGCAATAGTTGCGGATTTCAAAAGAACTCCGTCACAGTAAATGCTAACTGCACCCTTATTATAGGTTACTGCAAGCTGATGCCAGTTGCCAACCCAATCGCTTGGATAGTTTGCTGATACGCTTCTCCAACCGCCTGAGTACACAAAGAACTCGATAGCGTTTGTTGTTGTCTTAAATGCAACCTGAGTGTCGCCCTTAGCGATAAATATCTGGTTAGTAGCTGTTGAATTTGGCTTAACAGTAACTTCCATGGTGAACTGCTTGTCAGTACCTGAGAGATACTGATTATAGAAAGCTGAATCATCCATTGTTGTGTAACCGTCAACAGACTTTGAAGAAAGAGCCTCGTCAGCGTTTACATCGTTTATTGCGTTTGCATTAAGTGTACCTGTCTTTTTGTTTGAGCTGAGGTCAGATACATTGTAAACTGCACCGAACTCATCCTCAAAGCTGATTCTTCTTGACTGGTCAACCCAGTCCCAAATGAAGCCGCCCATCATATTGTCTGAGCTTCTTATAATATCCCAATAATCGTTAAGGCTTCCCACTGCGTTGCCCATTGCGTGGTCGTATTCGCAGATTACATAAGGAAGTCCTGTTGGGTCGTCGGCTCTTGCCTGAACCTGGTCAACTGTTGGATACATATGGCTTGCTACGTCAACGCCCATCCATGCTTTGCCCTGCTCTACAAATTTACCTGTGGCACCTTCGGAGTGTACCGGACGAGTTGTATCTCTGTCCTTAAAGTACCAGATTGCCTCTGCGAACATGTAGTCGCTCCAGCTTGCGTCCTTATTGTAGAAAGTTTCGTTACAGATTGACCACATAACAATAGATGTATAGTTTTTAAGTCTGTTGAATGTTGTTGCCTGTCTGTCAAGGAACATCTTCTTAAATATAGAAGCGTCTTTTCTTGCGTCAAGGAACTGATGGCACTCTGCGTTTGTTTCTGCCATTATGTAAAGACCATATTTATCGCAGAGCCAGTAAAGATACTCATCGTTGCTGTAGTGAGAGGTACGAACAGCATTGATGTTGTTGAGCTTCATAAGCTCGATATCCTTTTCATAAACCTCTTCGGAAACATATTTTCCGTAAACAGGGTCTGTGTCGTGTCTGTTAACACCCTTGAATACCAAAGGCTCACCGTTGATTGTAACCTGCTGATATTCTGTTGTGTTAATTGTATAGTCGTTGTTTGCTCTGTCAGCAACCTCTGTTCTTGTAAATCCGATTTCTCTGAAACCAATCTCCTGAGAAGCAGCTTCAACCATATTGCCATCTGCATCATAGAGAGTGAGAATCATTGTATAGAGGTTCGGGTTTTCCGCTGACCAAAGTTCCGGAGCAAGATTTTCAACGCTGCCTGTTACTGACTTTGTTTCGCCGCCGTTTACTGTAACTGTGGCAAGTGTTGTTTCCTCAAGGAAGTTTGTGCCGTCCTCGTTTTTGAGCTGAACTTTAACAGTATATTCTCCGGCCTGTGAACCGTTGTTTGTAACTTTGATATCTGTGAAATCAAGGTCAGCCTTTGTATAGTCCTCGTTGAGGTCTGTAACAACCTGATAATCGCTTACATATGTTTCAGGAGTTGAAACGATAAATACGTCACGGAAGATACCGCCGTCCTTAATCATATCCTGAAGCTCCATCCATGTAGCGTCGCTGAACTTGTGAACCTCAACTGCCAGAACGTTTTCACCGTCATAGTTCAAAGCGTCTGTAATGTCGAAATAGTGAGGAGAATAGGAGTCCTCGCTGTAGCCGATTTCCTTGCCGTTGAGGTATACATAATATGCAGACTCAACGCCCTGGAAAGAAATCATAACTCTGCCTGTTGCAGACTTCAAAGACTCGTCAACTGTAAATGTCTTTCTGTAAAGGCCTACAGGGTTGTAAATTGTAGGAGCCTGAGGAGCCATGTTGTTGCCCCACTGCTCGCTGCCCTGGAAAGGAACTACAGTATTTGTGTAGATTGAGTAGTCAAAGCCCTGCATTGTCCAGCTGCAAGGAAGCTGAAGTCCTGTTTTCCAGCCGCTTGCGCTGTTTATATCGTAGCTTGGCTCATAGAAATTTGCATAATTTTCGCTCTTGGCAACAGTGTCATTCTGAAGAACAACAAGTTCCCAATCCTGATTTTTCTCGCCTGTGAGCTTTTGATAATAAGGTGATTTATCCTTATCATAGTTAAGTGAACCCAAAAATGCATTGTCCACTGTGTCGTAAGGCAAAAATGCAGATGTTGAGGGAGAAAGCACGTTTATACCAAAAACATCTACGTTATCTCCTGTGCCCTTCCACTCGTCATGAGTGAAAATTGAGTCACCGTTGTCGGCAAGCGGTGCTGCCTCTTCTTCATTGCCGCTTTCAAGAACAAGTCTGGCTGAAGCCTCTCCGGAAGTGATTTCGTCTTCCACTTCCTCAGGCAGATATGTTCCGTCCGGCTGTTCCTCAGCAACCGCCGTTGTGGTTTCCTGAGTTGTTTCCTGTGCTTCTTCGGCAAAAACCGATGAAGTTTGTACCATTACACTTGAAAGCATCAAAACTGTAAGTGCAAGAGATACAATTTTCTTTAAATTCTTCATCTTTTTCCTCCTTTTTTCTAAAGTAGATCAGAATTTATATTTATACTCGAACCTTTTGGTCCGAATCTAAATCAATTTTACAAGCTGCAGTTTTTGAAATTTATTTTTATATTTTCCGTAAAAACACAAAAATATACTTCAAAATGCCTTTGCAAAGCAAAGCTTATATAAAATAAGCTCTGCTTTGCGTTTAGGTCAAAAAATGAATATGGAATTATCTGATAAAATGAACCTTGATTAACTTATAATCATCTCATAAGGTGCGAGATACTCTACAATACCTACGATATACTTCTGGATTTCTGTAATATCGTTTATATCGATTTCACCGCTTCCGTCTGTATCGGATGCTATAACTGCAATATCAGTCTCACCAAGATTTTCTTCATTGAGATAAAGCTGAAGCACTGTTGCGTCAATAATTGTAATCTTTCCGTTCATATCAATATCGCCGCTCATGTATCTTACATCTGTAGCCTTATCGAGCTCGTCAATCATATTCATTAACTGCTCGTTGGTTGCCTCTGCATTTTCAAGGAGAGCATAGGCTTCTGCCACTTTCTCTTCCAATGCTGTTACGTCCGGTACATACCAGAAAGTTTCAGGATTTTCAGCGATGATTCTAAGCTTGTTCTCTCCCTTAAGAATAGCTGTTTCAAGCTCTTCTCTGTAGTCAGGCTCTGTTTCGTCACCAGGTACATAATACAATGCTATTTCTGTAGCTGAAGCATATGTATTTCCTGCTTCTGATGAAAGTGAATTAACTGCTACAAGCTTTACATATCTAGCCTTAACAGATTCAAATTCAGCCTTCTTCCATGAGTTATCTCCTGCCCATGTGCCTGTAGCAACAGATGTAAACTCACTTCCGTCTGTGCTTACAAGTATATCATATTCTGTGATTATACCGTTTGACTGTGTCTGTCTTGGCATGTAACGGAGACCTGTTACATCCTTAACATCTCCAAGGTCAAGAGTAATCCAAAGGTCATCTCTGTTATTGCCGGCTGCCCACTCTGAATGCCACATTGTGCTTGTGTTCTTGTCGATAGCCTTGTCTGCGCCTTCTCCTGTATGGAAGGAACCTGCTTCAGCACCTGCAACTGCAAGGTCAAAGGAACCGTCGTCAGCTGATATACCATAGCTTGCAACTGCTATTGTTTCGCCGTTTCTCAGTGAGCTTACACCTCTGAGTGTGCTGCTTTCAAGATTTGCAATAGGCTCGATAACTGCGCTGATGTCGCCGTTGAACTTTTCTTCTATTGTGTAATTGAAGTAAATTTCATTTGTACCTGAACCGCCTGCATAGTCAGCATAAACTGTCTTTGTTTCGTCTCCAACATTGTACTGGAGCTTAACCTGTGCGTTTCCTGTTACAAATACAGGAACTCCCAATGTAACCTTTACTTTGATTGTGTCGCCAACCTCTGTAACGCCTTCGCTTCCGTTTGCACCGTTGATAACCTCAGCAGAAATATCTGTGATTTCCGGATACTCAGGAACATTGTTTACATTGCCGCCGTTGCCCTCAAGGAGATAATCGATGCTGAACTTCTGGAACAGCATGTCGAGAGCGTGCCATGTTGTATCTGTTTCGTAGAGAATACCGATTGTATTTTCATCTATAGATGTAAGGCAGGAATACTGGTCGTGTCCTACGTTGATTGTTGTGTATTTCCAGTCGGCTGAATCCTTTGAAATTGTGCCGTCTGTAATATCTGTTACACGGATTGTCATGTTATTTCTTCCGCTTGCGTTAGGATTAGAGACAACAAGATATTTTCTACCCTGATACTCATGAACTATTGCAGACAATTGGCAGTAATACTCAGGAATAGACTGATTAATTTTACAGCTGTCCCATGTTTCTCCTCCGTCACTGCTGAGAGATACATATGCATAGTTAGCCTTGCTGTTTCTGCTCAAAAGAGCTACATTTTCTCCGCCGAGACTAACCATTACATTTTCTGTAAGCATACCCTTTGTGGGAGCATGCTCAATAAATGTATCATTGCTCTCGTTTAATGTGCTTGATCCGTTGAACTCTTGAATATTTGTAGCTCCGGTATAACCTTCTGTACCGGGATCTCTGTTTCCGTTGTCAAGGATTTCCTGCGGAGACTGTCCTCTGTGCCATGTAACACCGCCGTCATCGCTGTAAATGGAAGCAGAACTCTGGCTGTTTACCGTAACTGAGTTTGTGAAATAAATTGAGAATAACAGTCTCTCTGTGCCCTCATCTGTGGTAATACTTATTCCTGAACCTGGACCTGTTCCGCAGAATACCATCCAGTCTTCCTTTACCATGCCTGTGATATCCACAGGGTCGCTCCAGGTAAGACCGTTATCTGTACTCTTGAAAAGCCACAGATAACTTGTACAAAGAACGCTCAGCTCGCCTTTGTTTGCTCCTGAATAAAGGAAGATAGAACCTGCGCTCTGCTCTTCGCCCTCAACTGTCTTTACAAGTGTGCCTTTTCCAAAGTCTGTCACTTTGTAATCAGATACTTCTCCCTCGGGAGTATAGACAACGCCGTTTTCTCTCAATGTGTATTCGTTTTTATCAGCGTCATAAAGAATCATGTATTTTTTGCCATCTACTTCTTTATAACCACTACCTGCCTTAAGAAGTCCGTAATTCATAAGAGCATATGACTCTGGGAACATATCAACCAAGCAATAGATTGTACCGTCGCCGGCAACCAAAAGCTCGGAGTCAATTATAAACGAATGAACAGAACCGCCGGATGGAAGGTCTGTAAGCATAATAGGCTCGCTCCATGTTTCGCCCTTATCCTCACTGCGTCTTACCATAAGGTCGATATCGCCGTAGTCAGCAGCTGTTGTCTTTCTCTGGTCGATAGCAGCAACAAGTGTGCCGTCAGCAGCTGTTACCATAGCAGGAATACGGTAGTTGGCAGAATTACCATAGCCTGAATAGAAGAGAGCTGTTCTGTCGGAAACATCTTCCTCGGAAACGCCTACAGAACCTGTTCCGTTCTGGATAGAAGCCATCTGAGAAGCTGAAAGAACATTTGAATATACCTTAACGTTATTTACGTTAAAGTCGCCGAACCACTGGTTGCCAGCTCCTGTTTTTCCTGTTCTTACCATACCGCCGAGAGATACTGTGTTGAGATTATTTATCCATGTCAATGCGCTGAACATACCTGTGAAAGCCTTTGCTCCCTTTGATACGCCGTCAACATAAAGTGTAACGTTTGTACCGTCAAAAACAAATCCTAAGTTATGCCAGTTTCCGTCATTGAGGTTTACGCCGTCCCAGAATGTATGTGGATTCTGAGCAGCTGTTTTAAATTCAAAACCTACTCTTGTTCCGGCAGAATTCAAATAGAAAGTAGCGTATTCATCCTGAGCGTCTCCGTTGGAGAAAGCAAGATAGCTCTGGAGGCTTGCGCCTGCAACGCTTGAGTCTCTCTTGTATGTAATGTTGATTGAACCCTGGTCCATAGCCTTGATTGCATCAAGGTCAAAATCGTCTGTAACTACCAAAGGCTCTGTTCCTGTTGTATCCTTAACATTTGTTTCGGATATAACTTCTGCCGGGAAAATACCGTGGAACTTGAGAAGCTCTGTTTCATCCAAAGCAAAGTTTGACATATAAACATCTTTGATTGTTCCGTTAAAAGACCAGTCCTTTGAAGCATTAGATCTCTTTGAACCGCCGATAGTTGCTGCAACCAAATCTGAAACGCCAAAATTGCTTGTGAATTTTGTGCTTGTTGCGCTCTTGTTTACAACACACTCACCGTCAAAATAGAATTTATAATATTCGTTCTCTTTTACGGTGAAGCTCAGTGTATGAAACTCTCCGTCGTTATAAGTTTTTGAAAAGCTGAATGATGTGTTTTCTGTACCTCTTATCTCAATACCGATTGTATTTCCGCTGTTGAGGTAAATATTTACGTAGCCGTTTTCGTTACTTTCAGAAAACAAACCAACAAGACTTTGGAAGCTATTGGCTGTTGTTTTAAAAGTAACTGTCCATGTTGCACTTGTGTTATCCTTGAAAAAGTCAATATCCTCTGATATATCCAGCCTGCTCGCTGTAGTGCCGTCAAAGGTCTTTTCTTCGTTCACAAGATAACTCTTTGTGTTTTCGTCTGTGACTGAGTCCGATATTTCATTGGCGCTTACAGGCAATACAAGGGCGGATGCCAGCAAAAGAACCGAAAGAATACAGGAAACAATCTTTTTAGTTGTTCTTAGTTTCAATCACAATCTCTCCTTTTTAATTTTTATATATTGATATAACAACCCTTCTGCCACACAAGTTGCCATAAAAATATCCTATTTTCTCACAGCAAGTAAACCTTTTTATACATTTCATTCATTATATGAATTCATAAATCAATGATTTCCGTTAATTCATCAATTCATATAATAATTTATAATTCCTTTTAAGAAATTTGTTATAAAAGCCATGCCACCGGCGTACAAAGAGAGTACGCCAGTGGAGGTTTATTCACTTATTTACTGACTTTTATTATTACTTATTCAGCAGGTCAATCTGAATATATGTAGCATCGTTAACTGTAACCTTGCCGTCATGATTATAATCAGCCAAAGCCAAATTAAATACAAGTCCGTTTCCAAGGTCGCCGCCGTCTTCGATAGCTTTTGTAATGTAAAGCTGAATAGCAGTTGCGTCGTCTATTGTAATGGCACCGTCGCCGTTAACATCTCCGAGAATATCCTCGCCCTCTTCAGGCATATATTTCTCGATTTCTTCGTAAGCTGCCAAAATCTTGCCTATATTACCTGTAACTGTATCTTCATAAACAGCCTTTGCATCTGCAACAGCCTTAGTCATAGCGTCCTTATCGTTGCCCTCAGGCATTGTTGCAAGAGCTGCTTCTGCCCTAGCAATGTAAACTCCGAATGCTCCTCTTTCGTCAGAATTTACCTTAGGAACAATAGCGTTGTAAGCATTTGTAAGCTTTTCTGTCATAGCGTCGATTTCGCTCTGACCTACGCCGGACTGTTCTCTGAGCTGCTTAGCCTCTGCAAGAGCAGCTGTGAAAGCAACCATATCCTGACCGTCGTTGAAGTTTGCAGTCTTAATTGCTTCTGCCTTTTCGATTATAGCGTCAAGCTCTGCCCATTCTGCAACTGTTGTAAGTGCGTCCTTAGCAGCATACAAAGCGTTAATCATTTCGTCAATAGCATTAACTGTTACTTTCTCCTCTTCAACGAGAGCTTCTGCCTCAGCAATCTTGTTCTGGAATGCTGTCCAGTTTTCATCCTTCACATAATCGCTTTCAACTACATTCTTCATTTCGTCGATAGCTGTCCGGAGTCTTGCCTTGTCATCTGCTGTTGCATAGCCAACAAGTGCACCCTTAGCCTCCAGGAGGTTGCTGTAAGCTGTGAAGATTTCATCGTCTGTAGCTGCGTCGCCCTTGTCAATAACTGCCTTTGCAGCTGTCATTGCCTCTGTAAGAGCCGCAAAGCTGTCTTCTGTGTAGTCATCAGCGTTGAGAGCATCGCACTCCTCATAGAGAGCTGTAAGGGAATCCATAGTAGCTGACATCTCTTTAACGATGAAGTTATCGAGAATGTACTCTGACTGGTTGCCTCTTGTGATGTCGATATAAGCCTCGTTGTCACCTGTTGTGAACTCCAGTGTTGCTGTGGTCTTTACCCAGCCTGAAGGATTTCCGCAGGATACAGAAGCAAGTGTCTCACCTGTGATATCGTCCTTAGCTGCAAATGTAAATGCATTGTTGCCTGTTGCGAAGTAGTCGATTGTTGCAACATACTTTGTATTAGGCTCAAGTCTTACTGTGTAAGGCATTGTTCTGAGGTAGTCGCCTGCACGAACCTTCATTGAGTAGTTTCCGTCGATAACGTCGTTTGTAACGCCTGGGTTCAACTCAGAAAGGTGAGAGTTATCACTTTCTGTTGTTGTGAATACTCCGTAGCCCTCATCGCCGGACTCAAAGTCTTCGTGGCAAATCTCTGTGCCTGTAAGCTTTGTACGTGTTGTTTCGAGAATTCTTACATCGTCAAGGTTTGCTGTGCCTGTGCCTGTTGTCTTGAGTGTAAGAGTTATTGTATCTGACTCAGCTACAAATGTTACCCACATACGCTGTGTATATGTCTGATACTTACTTGTATGGTGAATACCATATCTTACATTACTGCGCTCCATATAGTTGGAAAGTGTTTCATCTCCGTTCTTAACCTCAATGGTTGCAGTTGAATTGTTTACTGTTGCCCAAACAGAAGCTGTATACTGCTGTCCAGGTGTAAGTCCTGTAATTGTCTGATAGAGAGTACCGTCGCCGTTTATAACAGCCTCTGTGTTACCTCTTGAATTGTTTACAAAGCTGATGTTATCCTGATCGCCTGCGTTCCAAGCGTAGTTCGGGTCATGGCTGTCAAAGCCAGGATCCTTAACGTATCCGCCTTCACCCCACTGAACATCTTCCTGCTCAGCCTGAGCTTCTTTATAAACAACATAGCCTGTGCTTGCTTTTGCATTGATTGTTACCTGACCGTTCTCGTCAACCTTGAGAACTGTAGGCTCGCCTCTTCCTGTGTCGGAGAGCTCATAGAGATAAACCTCTTTAATTCCGTCCCATGAATCCGGGAGATACCATGTGGAGTTACCGCCGTTTGAATTCCAGTGGTAAATCTTGTTTTCTGTTTCTGCATCCCATGGGATGAATATCTTATTGCCGTTGGCAATTTCCTTGCCGTCCTTTGTGATGATGTTAACGCCGTTAACAACCTTTGTAACAACATTCATGTCCTCGCCAAGTACAGCCTCGCTGTTGGAATTGTACTTGTAAATTGGGAACTGAGCCAAGTATCTGTTTGGAAGAACATTGATAAAGAACTGCCGGATTGTATAGTCGAGTCTGTAAGATGTCTGCCATCCGTCGATACCTACAGTAGCTCTGTCTGTCATTCCTCTGAAGAGTGTTGAGTTGTTGAAAATATCCTGAGTTTCATTGCTTACAAAACGAACAAGGTTTCCGGCTGTGTTAAATCTGCCGTCAATGTGATGTCCGAATGCACTTGCCTTGTCCATCATGTTTACATACTCTGTGCTTACTGACATGCCCTTGCTGTTGATAGCATCCTGGAGCTTGTACATTGCCCATCTTGTGTCGAAGTAAACGTCAACATAGATGTTCTTGAGCAAGCCCTGAGTATCATCGTAAAGCTGCTGGAGTCTTTCGCCCATATTCTGATAGTCTTCGCCGTTGTACTCGGTCATAAGAATATCGTTTTCACGCTTAATCTGAACTGCGCTGTCATACCAGCTCCAGCCGCCTGCTGTAGAACCGATAATGGAGTACTGAGGAGCCTCTGGATAAACCTCTGTGTGGTTGATATGAACACCGATATTTGCATTGTACTCTTCTGAATTCTGGAGAAGTGTCAGGAAGTCGTCAAGACCGCCGGCACGTGTGTTATAGTTTGCAAAGTCTGGGTGAGAAGCGTCATGACCTTCTGACTGATAACCCTTGATAATGATGTTCTGATTGAATCCGTCTGTTGCAAGATAAATCTTCTTTACGTTGTCAAGAATTCTGAGGAACGGATACTGAGCAGCTGAACCAACGTTCATAGCTATCATTGTCATGCTATCCTGATAATTCTCATAACCTACAACGTAACCGTACTGACCCTCGGAAGCGCCTGCATCGTCACGTCTTGCGATAGCTGCATCCTGGAAGTCAACAACGTCGTCCTGGTTTCTGTCGCCTGTAATTGCAATCTTTGCCCAAGGCTCTTCGATAACCTCGTTATCAATGCCCTTGTAAAGGAATTCGTTTGTCCAAAGCTTTGTTACAAAGCTTCCGTCCTCTGCTGCCACTGTGCGGTAAGCAACGCTCTTTCTTGCTTTGATTGAGCCGTTGTTGATTGTAGCACCGATATTGCCGTCGCTGAGAACTGCAATTGAAGTTTCTTTGTAAGCCTTGTCAGCCTCTACAACTGTTGAAAGGTCAACTGTTGTTTCGCTGTTGTAGTTATTAACTCTAAGCTCTGCATCTCCCTGTGTGCTGCTCATGGAAACCATAGCCTGCTCAGGGAAGTTGATTGTATAAATTGTGTACTGACTGTCGTCAATATCTGTGATTGTGTAATTGATTGTGTTGCCGTCCAAAGCATAGTTTACATTCATTGTTACAGCCTTTTCGTCTGTAATATTGATTGTAACAGGATATGTAATGGATGTGCCGTTGTTTATAGCCTCACCTACAACAGGTGTAAACTGCTTGTTGTTGATTTCGATAATGTTATTTGGAGTTGTTTCGCCCGGAGTTGTTGCTCCTGTTTCCAAATGCTCATAGCCGATAACTCTTGGGAAGTTCTTGTCCAAAGTAACTCTAATCTTCTCGTTCTCGATTGTTGTTTCCTCTACAGTTTCAGGAGCTGCTGCAGGAACAACATTTGTAACGCCAAGGTAAGAAGCAGTAATGCTTGATCCGCTCTGCATGAAGATACCCTGCTTACCTGCGCCTGTTGTGATTATGTCAACATAGCCGTTGTAGATTTCAGCGTTGTCAAGGTAAACTGTAAGAACCTTACCTACAACTCTTACTCTCAATGTGTAAGGCTTAATACGGTCTGAGTAAATTCTCTGACCGTCATCGCAGTAATCACCGGAGGTGAGGGAATAGGTTTGACCCTTTGAGTTCTTAACCTGCCAGGAAAGACCGTTGCCGCCACCGCTTGCAGGATAAATAGCTGTCCAGTTATCATCGTTTACATAACGAACAACAATACCCATGTTGCCGTTGTCCTTAGATGTATTGAACTTGTATTCAACGTCAACATTTGAAAGATACTTAGAATTCTGGTCGATAAACATTGTGTTGCCTGTTGCGTTTACAACCTCAAATTCTCCGTTCTCATTGATACCGCTGGAGTTAACATTTCCGGAAACCTTTTCAAAGCCTTCAATGCCGTCCTTGGAGAAGTCACGAACGTAATCATACACAACGTAATGTTTGTCATAGCTTGAGGTATCTCCTCCGCTTGACCAGTTTGTTTCCCACATTGTGCCTTTGTTATCATCAAAAGCATTGCTTATCGGTGTGCTTCCTTCCTGACTTCCTGCAGTAATTTTCATACCGCTTGGGTCAAGCTCGTCCGCTTCTCTTGCAGAAGCAGTGCTGACAGCACCGGTTGCAAGGCAGGACAACGCCATAACAGCTGACAATACCAAAGCCACAAGCTTTTTAGGTGTTGATTTTGCCATAAAATCCATACTTTCTTTAAATTCACTTACAACATGCCTTATCAATATTCCTAAAATTTTCAAGATGAACGGCAACTGTTCCTGAAAATCAGAAATTTGACTTACTATATTCTTTTTAATAACACAGATAATCACTCAAAAAACATATTATACGCATAATTATCATAACACAAGTGGGTTCTGAGTTCAAGAGCTGTAAAAAAATATTCTAATTTTTGTTATCTTTGACGAGAATCTATCTGTTATATTACACAAAATACCCTCATTATTTTTTATAGTCTATACAAAAATATACTATTAACTTTAAATTTACAGTGCATTTTTTGTCGTATTGTGTAACTTACACAAATTATAGCTTAAATCTGTTTATTTATACAAAAATATGCTATAATTTTATCTGCAATTATTACATTAAAGGAGCTGCAAAAAAAATGGCAGAAAATAAAAAACCGGGAAACACTCTCAGCACAACCGAAAAAAAACTAACCTTTTGTATAAAAAGCAAGTCCTGCGGCGCATGTCATCTGGCAAATCTATCCTATGACCAACAGCTTTCTCTGAAAACCGGCACAACAATAAAACTAATATCTAAATTCTGCCATATTGAACCTATAATAGGCGCAAAAAATCCTACAGGTTATCGAAATAAGGCGCAGGCAGTCTTTATGAAGGACAAAAGAAACAATCTTGTCTCCGGAATTTACCGTTCCTCTGACGGGAACGCCGTACCTGTTGACAACTGCAGGCTTCAAACAGCAAAAACAAACGAGATTTTCAAAACTCTGTGCCTGCTTTTTAAAAGCTTCAAGGTAAAACCCTTTGACCCGAGAACAAAAAGCGGCTATCTGAGAAGCGTCACCATAAGGGAAGCCTTTGCTACCGGCGAAATAATGGTTATAATTTCCGCTGTAACTCCGGATTTTCCTGCAAAAAAGACATTCTGCACAGCTCTTGTGGGAAAGCATCCGGAAATAAAATCCGTAATATTTGCCCAAAACAAAAACACCGAAAGACTTTTTCAGGGAACAAACAGCAAGGTCCTTTACGGAAAGCCATATATCACGGATTATCTCTGCGGTTTGGAATTTCACATTTCGCCCCTTTCTTTCTATCAGATAAACCACGACCAGACAGAAATTCTTTACAACAAAGCCATCGAACTTGCACAGCTTTCCAATGAAGATACCGTCCTTGACGCATACTGCGGAATAGGAACAATAGGTCTTGTGGCGTCAAAACAGGCAAAATCTGTTATAGGCTTTGAAATAAACGGCGATGCGGTGAAAAGCGCAATAGAAAATGCAAAGCTGAATAAAATTAAAAATGTACGTTTTTATAAGGCGTCGGACAGCGAATTTTTTGATTTTGCCGGCGATGAAAAGCTGAATTTCTCAACAGTTTTTCTCGACCCTCCAAGAGCCGGATGCAGTCAGTCATTTTTAAGTGCGCTTTGCAGTAAAATAAAGCCGAAAAAAATCGTTTACATTTCCTGCAATCCTGAAACCCAAGCCCGTGACCTGAGATTTCTCACTAAAAACGGCTATAAATGCAAAACCTCCCAGCCTGTAGACATGTTCCCCTACACCAACCACATAGAAAACATCGTGCTGATTGAAAAAGTTTTTATATCCGACGTGCAATAACTTAGCAATTAAAATTAACATCATCACACGCCGGGCGAGACGTTAGCTTTAGAAATAACAATGGCTATGTTACAGTTAACTTTGTAGCATAGCCATTTTTTATTATGCCGTTTAATAAAAAAATCAAACCTTAGGGGCGGATTGTATATCCGCCCGGTTGCAGTAAGGTTTTTGTTAAAAATAAGTTAGTTTATAAAAGATAATTTTTATTGACAGATGAACCAAATCCGTATTTTAAAAATATTTTTTGGGACGGTTTGTTATTTAACATCTTCTCCGTAAACGTCATTATTTTTATTATACGGTGCTTGTTGCCGGACACACATGATGGTGCGCCCTACGATATATAGTTCTATATAAGAATAATAAAGAAATGACAAAGCCAACTGAGAGCGAACCATTCCAAACCGCTTAACAAAACGCTTCGTCCGCCTTGAAACTAAGTTTATTTTTATATAAAACCTTTGCAAGGCGGAAACAAAGGTCTCGCCCGCCTTGCAACGAACTTTATTTTAATATAAAGCTTTTGTAAGACGAAAACAAAGGTCTCGCCCGACCTGTGCAGATGTTAATTTTTATATCCTCCCTTGCAGGTCGGATATAAAAAATACCCCTCCGAACTCTCGTCCGGAGGGGTTTGTCAAGAGTTAGACTCTTGTGATATTAAGTTTTATTGAGCGATAGGATTACTCCATGTCAAGCTCTGCAAGCTTTGAGAGATGCTCGTACTTCTTCTCTGCATACTCCTCTGCCTTCTCGAAGAGCTTCTCTGCTCTCTCTGGGAATGCACGGCTGAGTGCGTTGTAACGAACTTCGCCCATAATGAAGTCACGATAAGAAGCTGTTGGAGCCTTGCTGTCGAGCATGAATGGGTTCTTGCCTTCGTCTGCAAGTCTTGGGTCATATCTGAAGCAGTTCCAGTAACCTGCGTCTACTGCCTTCTTCTCTTCCTGCTGAGCAATGCTCATGCCGCCCTTAATACCGTGGTTGATACATGGAGCGTAGCAGATGAGGATTGAAGGACCGTCGTAGCTTTCAGCCTCTGTGAATGCCTTGATGCACTGGTTGTAGTCAGCGCCCATTGCTACCTGAGCAACGTATACATAGCCGTAGCTCATTGCGATTGCAGCCAGGTCTTTCTTCTTTGTAGCCTTACCGGCTGCTGCGAACTGTGCAACAGAACCGATTGGTGTAGCCTTAGAAGCCTGTCCGCCTGTATTTGAGTAAACCTCTGTATCGAATACGAGGATGTTTACGTTCTCACCGGATGCGATAACGTGGTCAAGTCCGCCGAAGCCGATATCGTATGCCCAACCGTCGCCGCCGAGGATCCACATAGACTTCTTAGCAAGGCTGTCTTTGTCGATAAGTGTCTTCTTAGCAAGCTGGCCTGCTTCGCAGTCGCAGTCTTTGATTTCCTCGAGCTTCTCAATAAGAGCGTCAGCAGCTACTCTGCTTGCGCCTGAGTTGCCGAGAGTTGAGAGGTAGTTGCTGCATGCTTCCTTAACGCTTGCATCCTCTACCAATTCTTCAATCTTAGAAACATACTCGCAGAGTCTGTTTCTGATAGCCTTCTGGCCGAGAGCCATACCGAGACCGAACTCAGCGTTGTCCTCGAAGAGGCTGTTATGCCATGCAGGGCCGTGACCCTTCTTGTTTACTGTGTATGGAGTTGCAGGTGCAGAACCGCCCCAAATTGAAGAACATCCTGTTGCGTTAGCAATAAACATTCTGTCACCGAAGAGCTGTGTAGCAAGCTTTGCATATGGTGTTTCACCGCAGCCTGCGCAAGCGCCGGAGAACTCGAGGAGAGGCTGTTTGAACTGGCTGCCCTTAACTGTGGACTCAGCAAACTTGTCGAGAACCTCTGGTTTTGGATCGAGCTTGAAGCCATAGTCGAAGAGCTTCTGGCCTGCTCTCTGAGTATCGATTGGCTTCATTGTGAGAGCCTTGTTACCCTTCTTGCCTGGGCAAACCTGTGCGCAAGCGCCGCAGCCTGTGCAGTCGAGGGTAGATACTGTCATAACGAAGTTGAGGCCCTTCATACCGATCATAGCAGCTGACTTTGTATTCTCCGGAGCAGCTGCGAGTTCTTCGTCTGTCATAGGAACAGGACGGATAACAGCGTGTGGACATACAAATGAGCAGCGGTTACACTGAACGCAGTTTTCCGGATTCCACTCCGGAACGTCAACTGCAATACCTCTCTTCTCGTATGCAGCGGAGCCCTGTGGGAATGTACCGTCTACATAATCCATGAATGCAGATACAGGGAGCTTGTTGCCCTTGTAAGCATTAACTGGATGGAGAATTGTGTTAACATACTTAACAACATCTGCTCTGTCGCCTTCTGCACAGTATGCAGCAGCATCGTCAACGCAGTTAGCCCAATCTGCCGGTACTTCAACCTTCTTAAGGTCTGACATACCTCTTTCGATAGCAGCGTGGTTCATGTCAACGATAGCCTGACCCTTCTTAGAGTAAGACTTTGTAGCAGCGTCCTTCATGTACTGCTTTGCTTCCTCAGCAGGAATGATGTCTGCAATCTTAAAGAATGCTGACTGAAGGATTGTGTTGATACGGCCGCCAAGTCCGATTTCCTTACCGATAGCGATACCGTCGATTGTGTAAAGATTTATCTTCTTGTCAGCGATGAGCTTCTTCATCTTGCCTGGGAGTCTCTTTGAGAGCTCTTCAACGTCCCAACCGCAGTTGAGAAGGAAGCTGCCGCCCTCTTTGAGGTCCTCTACCATCTCATACTTATCAACGTATGATGGGTTGTGGCAAGCAACGAAGTCAGCCTTGCTGATGTAATATGTTGATTTAATTGGCTGATGACCGAATCTCAAGTGAGAAACTGTAAGACCGCCGGACTTCTTTGAGTCATATGCGAAGTAGCCCTGAGCATACATGTCTGTGTGGTCACCGATAATCTTGATGGAGTTCTTGTTAGCACCAACAGTACCGTCAGCGCCGAGACCCCAGAACTTACAGGAACGTGTGCCTGCCGGAGTTGTATCTGGATTTTCAACAACAGGAAGTGAGAGATTTGTAACGTCGTCTACGATACCGATTGTAAATCTCTTCTTAGGTGTTGCGCTCTGTGCATTTCTGTAAACAGCAACGATGTCGCCAGGAGTTGTATCCTTGGAAGCAAGGCCGTATCTGCCTGTGAATACCTTTACGTTTGCAAAGTCAGAACCGTTGATAGCAGCCAAAACGTCAAGATAGAGAGGCTCGCCGATTGAACCAGGCTCTTTTGTTCTGTCGAGAACAGAGATTGTCTTAACTGTCTTTGGAAGCTCGCTGAGGAGGTAATCAGCAACGAATGGTCTGTAAAGTCTAACCTTCAAAAGACCAACCTTCTCGCCTGCTGCGTTGAGGTAATCAACAACTTCTTCTGTAGCGTCGCAAACAGAACCCATAGCAACGATAACGTGCTCTGCGTCCTCTGCACCGTAGTAGTTGAACGGCTTGTAATCTGTGCCAAGCTTTGCGTTGATCTTGTTCATGTACTCAACAACAACCTCCGGGATTGTATCGTAGTACTTGTTGCAAGCTTCACGAGCCTGGAAGAAGATATCGTCGTTCTGAGCTGTACCTCTGATTACAGGATGCTCAGGATTGAGGCTGCGACGACGGAATGCTTCTACTGCGTCCCAGTCGAGGAGCTCGCCGAGGTCTTCATAATCCCATACACCGATCTTCTGGATTTCGTGTGAAGTTCTGAAACCATCGAAGAAGTGAAGGAAAGGAACTCTGCCCTTGATTGCAGAAAGGTGAGCAACTGCTGCAAGGTCCATAATCTCCTGTGGGTTGTTGGAGCAGAGCATTGCATAACCTGTCTGACGGCAAGCATAGATATCTGAATGGTCGCCGAAAATAGAAAGAGCGTGGCTTGTGAGAGCACGAGCTGAAACGTGGATAACGCTTGGGAGCAGCTCACCGGCCATCTTGTACATATTTGGGATCATAAGAAGCAAGCCCTGAGAAGCTGTATAAGTAGTTGTCAGAGCACCTGCTGTCAAAGAACCGTGAACAGCACCTGCAGCGCCGCCTTCGGACTGCATCTCTGTTACCTGAACCTCTCTGCCGAAAAGATTCTTCTTTCCTGTTGCAGAGAACTTGTCTGTCTCGTCAGCCATAACTGATGACGGGGTGATAGGATAGATAGCAGCAACGTCTGTGAAGGCATATGATACATATGCGGCAGCATTGTTACCATCCATGGTCTTCATTTTTCTGGATATTGCCATTGGAAACTTCCTCCTTAAAAAATACCTTTTCCAACTGGGTTAAAGGTACATATCATGTAAACTCTGATGCCCAGTGTTTCATTAAGATAATAACACTTTTTTCGTCACTTGTAAAGTAAAAATAAAAATTATGGTTTGACATTTTATCAATTTTTCTGTAAAATCTATTTGTAAGAAGGTAAATATGTTATGTTTGGGTTTTCTTTTTGGAAAAAACCCTGTTTTTACCCTCTTTTCCGGAGTTTTTTTAAGCTTTCCGGACACTTATATATACCGAAAGGATGAAAGAAAATGCCTGACGAATCGGGAGGCAACAATTCACAAAGCAAAAAAGGCACCGGCTTCTTCGACAAATTTTTCAAAAATAAAAACCACGAGGAAATGCAGCAGGAAGCCGAGGACGAAATACTCTCTCTTGTTGAAGAGGGAAACGAAAAAGGCGTTATTAAAAGCTCCACAAAGGACATTATCGAGAATATTTTTGACTTTGACGACCTGTCTGTAGGAGAAATTATGACCCACCGCACCGACATGGTGGCAATATCCGACGACGCATCACTTTCAGATGTGGTAAATACGGCAATTTCCACCGGATATTCACGTATCCCTGTTTATCACGAGGATATGGATAAAATAACCGGCGTGCTTTACGTAAAGGATTTGCTGCGCTATGTGCTGGGCGACGTACCTAAGGATTTTAAATTATCAAATGTAACACGTGAGGTTCTTTACGTTCCTAAAACAAAGAAATGCTCTCTGCTTTTCGCCGAAATGACAAAAAAGAAAATGCAGTTTGCAATAGTTGTGGACGAATACGGCGGCACAGACGGACTTATCACCCTTGAAGACCTTATCGAAGAGATTTTAGGCAATATTCAGGACGAGTTCGACCACGAAAAAGAGGAAATAAAGGAACTTTCCGCCAATAAGTTTACCGCCGACGGCTCTCTTCCTTTGGACGAGGTTGAAGACCTTACCGGAACTTCCCTTAAAAACATAGAAACAGACAGCGAAACAATAGCCGGACTTATTCTTGACAAAATCGGCAGAATACCAAAAGAGGGCGAGCACCCGTCAATAATAGTAAACGACCTTATGATAACGGTAGATAAAATTGAGGACAGAAGAATTTCCTCCGTTATCATAGAAAAAAGAGATTAA
>ULUX01026785.1_pt1 | contig 34756 bp, 37 predicted proteins | sample 1958961 | NCBI WGS metagenome assembly ULUX01 (sample SAMEA4835773, study PRJEB28245) | human gut metagenome | biome: gut microbiome; material: fecal sample | place: Denmark | collected 2008 | reverse complement strand
AGCCCGAACCATTCCGGGCAGAGGACGCATTCCATTGATCGGATTACTCCTCACTGTGTGGTCGGCCAGCTGACGGCGGAGAGCATCTGCGGATGCTTTACCAGCCCGTCCAGAGAGGCCAGCTGTAACTATGGCATCGGAAAGGATGGAAAGATCGCCCTTTGCGTAGAGGAAAAGAACCGCTCTTGGTGTTCTTCCAGCAACGCCAATGACCAGAGGGCCGTCACCATCGAGTGTGCCAGCGATCTGAATCATCCCTACGCAATGACCAACGCTGTTTATAATTCCCTCGTGAAACTGTGTACGGACATCTGCAAGCGGAACGGAAAGAAGAAACTTCTCTGGCTGGGAGATAAGAATAAGACGCTCAACTATTCCCCGAAGTCTGATGAGATGGTACTCACCGTCCATCGCTGGTTTGCGAACAAATCTTGTCCGGGGGACTGGCTGTATTCCCGTCTTGGAGATCTGGCCTCCAAGGTAACGGCTGCACTGGGAGGTTCCTCCTCTGGCTCCACAGGATCGGTTTTATACCGTGTCCGAAAAAGCTGGTCGGATGCCAAGAGCCAGAAGGGTGCCTTCAACAATCTGGATAACGCCAAGAAATGCGCTGACTCCAATGCTGGCTATTCTGTATTTGATGAAAGCGGCAAGGTGGTTTATACCGGAAAGCAGTCGGGCGCTGGAAGTTCAACTGGTTCCTTTCTGGTACAGGTAACAGCAACCGACCTGAACATCCGCAAAGGTCCTGGTACGAATTACGCCAAGACCGGGAAGTATACGGGGAAAGGCGTATTCACCATTACGGAGGTGAAATCCGGCACTGGTTCCACTACAGGCTGGGGTAAACTCAAGAGCGGCGCTGGTTGGATTTCCCTGGATTACTGTAAGCGTCTTTAAGTAAAAAGAGGAAGAGTAGGATTGCCCGTGGGCTGTGCGATAGATGCATAGCCTACGGGCCTATTTTTTTTGCCCGTGATACCCCCCTCAAAGCACCGGGGAAATCTCCGTATTCTGAAGGAGGCATCCTTCGGATGGGAGGAATACCATGCAGGTGACGAAGATAACAGCTGGTTTTCAGAACCAGACGGCAGAGAAAAAACGCTTCACGGACGCAGAACTGCAAAAGGAATTTGACTATTACATGGCGCAGAAACTGCTGGAAAATCTGCGGGAGGCAGGCCTGATTACCAAGGAAGAATTGGACAAAATCACGGCGAAAAACCGCCAGTCTTTCTCTCCTTATCTGGCTCGGATTATGCCCTGAATGACTTGCTATTTGTGGGTTTTAGAGCGAATATGTCCGTACCGAAAGAGAGGTGAGAGGATGAAACGAATCACAAAGATTGCGGAGAATGCATCCCTTGGAAAGAAGAAAATCAGAGTGGCTGCCTACTGCCGGGTGTCTACAGCCAGTGAGGAACAGCTTGTCAGCCTGGCAGCGCAGAAGGCCCACTATGAGAACTATATCAAATCCAATGACGAGTGGGAATTTGCCGGACTTTACTATGACGAAGGCATCTCTGGCACGAAGAAGGAAAAGCGGGATGGGCTATTGTCTATGGTTGCCGCCTGTGAGCGGGGAACTATTGATATGATCATTACCAAATCCATCAGCCGGTTTGCCAGAAATACCACGGACTGTCTGGAACTGGTGCGGAAACTGCTGGACTTAAATATCTACATCTATTTTGAAAAAGAAAATTTGAATACGGGTTCCATGGAAAGCGAGCTGATGCTTTCCATCCTAAGCGGCTTGGCAGAAAGTGAGTCCGTATCTATTTCTGAGAATGAGAAGTGGGGTATCAAGCGGCGGTTTCAGAATGGCACCTTCATTATTTCCTATCCCCCATACGGCTATGCCAACGTGGATGGGGAAATGGTAATCGTGCCGGAACAGGCAGAGATTGTGAGACAGATTTTTGCGGATACGCTGGCAGGGAAAAGTACCCATGCGATTGCCGATGAATTGAATAAACGGGGCGTTGCTACCAAGCGTGGCGGGCATTGGACGCCGGGTACTGTTAACGGCATCATCGGGAATGAAAAGTATACAGGGGACGTTCTGTTCCAGAAGACTTATACGGACAGCAGCTTTAACCGCCATCAGAACCGGGGCGAGGCTGACCAGTATCTGATGCAGGATCACCATGAAGCGATTATCACCAGAGAGGAATATGAGCTGGCTAATGCGGTTTTGAAACAGCGGGGACGGGAAAAAGGAAATGGCCATGATACCGGGAGATACCAGAACCGGTACGGCTTTTCCGGCCGGATCTATTGCGGGGAATGCGGCAGTAAATATAAAAGGCGGCTGCATTACAAACCCAGCGGCCAATATGCTGCATGGAGCTGTGTTACCCATCTGGCAGACAAGGAAGGCTGTTCACAGAAGTACATCACAGATGATGCCCTAAAGCTGGCTTTTGTCACCATGATGAACAAGCTGGTTTTCGGACAGCAGACGGTGCTGCGTCCTCTTTTGCAAAGCCTGCGGGGACTCAATGATCAGTCCCGGCTACTTAAAATTGAGGAATTGGAAACAGCCATCGAGAAAAACAGGGAGCAGAAACAGGTGATGACGAACCTGATGGCAAGCGGCTATCTGGAGCCTGCTCTTTTTAATAAGGAAAGCAATGAGCTTGCGGCGGAAGCGGAAGCCCTGCAGCAGGAAAAGGAAAGGCTGATGCGCTCCGTCAACGGGGATATGGTCAAAGTGGAAGAATTACAGCGGCTGCTCCGGTTTACCTCCAAAGGAACCATGATGACGGAATTCGATGATGAAATTTTCCTTTCCTTTGTGGAGCGGATCACCGTGCTGTCCAGAAAAGAAGTTGCTTTTGAATTAAAATGCGGATTATCCCTGAGAGAAAGGCTGGTGGAATCGTGAGACACATTCCGTATGGATACCGGATCGAAAACGGCCGGGCGGTCATTGATGAAGAACAGGCTGCCACGGTGCGGGAGTTTTTTCAGAACTATATTTCCGGCATGGCGCTGATGCCCGCTGCCGAGAAGGCCGGATTAAAGCTGTACCACGGGAGCGCCGGCAGGATGCTTCGGAATAAGAAGTATCTTGGAGATGATTACTATCCGGCCATCATCGATAAAGAAACCTTTGATAAGGCAGAAGAAATCCGCATGAGCCGGGCAAAAGCGTTGGGGCGGGTATGGGAACTGGAAGGAAAGAAGGATCTCATCTTCCCTACCAGCTTTTCCATGCCAGCAGTGAAAAAGTTTTCTGATGATCCTTTTGAACAGGCGGAGTATGCATACAGTTTGATTGAGAGCGAGGTGGATATGGGTGGAACTAAGTAGGAACATCACGGTGATCCCGGCCAGAAGACGTGTGGGTAATACTGCCGCAGCCGAGCAGCGGCCAAAGCTGAAAGTCGCCGCTTACTGCCGGGTTTCCACGGACAGTGAGGAGCAGGCGTCCAGCTACGAGGTGCAGGTAGCACATTATACACAATTTATCCAGAAGAACCCGGAATGGGAATTGGCGGGGATTTATGCCGATGACGGGATCACCGGAACGAATACAAAAAAGCGGGAGGAGTTTAACCGCATGATCCAGGACTGCATGGACGGAAACATTGATATGATCATTACCAAGTCCATCAGCCGGTTTGCCAGAAATACTCTGGATTGCCTGAAATATATCCGGGAACTGAAGGAGAAGAACATCCCGGTTTTCTTTGAAAAAGAGAATATCAACACCATGGATTCCAAGGGTGAGGTGCTGCTCACTATCATGGCGAGCCTGGCACAGCAGGAAAGCCAGTCTCTGAGCCAGAACATCAAACTCGGTCTGCAGTACCGATTCCAGAACGGAGAGGTACGGGTCAACCACAGCCGGTTCCTTGGATACACAAAGGATGAGGAAGGAAATCTGGTAATCGAGCCTTCCGAAGCGGAAGTGGTGAAGCGGATCTACCGGGAGTACCTGGAAGGGGCAAGCCTGCTCCAGATCGGGCGTGGCCTGGAGGCAGACGGGATTCTTACCGGGGCTGGGAAAACGAAGTGGCGTCCGGAAACACTGAAGAAGATCCTGCAGAATGAAAAGTACATCGGAGACGCCCTTTTGCAGAAGACCTATACTGTTGACTTCCTCAATAAAAAGAGGGTGCAGAACAAGGGGATTGTTCCACAGTATTATGTAGAAAACAGCCATGAGCCCATCATTCCCCGTGACCTTTATATGCAGGTGCAGGAGGAGATGATCCGGCGGGCAAACCTACACAGCGGAGTCAATCGAAAAAAGCGAGTTTACAGCAGCAAGTATGCCTTATCCAGTATTGTCTACTGCTCCAAGTGCGGCGAAATTTATCGGCGGATCGCATGGAATAACCGTGGAAAGCACTCCACCGTGTGGCGGTGCTGCACCCGTGTGGAACATGGGCCAACTGTCTGTGACGCGCCGACCATTCAGGAGTCGGATCTGCAGGCGGCGGTGGTGCAGGCGATCAACCTTGCGCTGGGCAACAGAGAAAGTATGTTGGCTACTCTCCAGGAAAACGTGGAGGCAGTAATCCGGCAGGAGGACGAAACCTCATCGGAAGGGATTGAGGAAAAATTGCTGGAACTGCAAAAGGAGCTTCTGAAGCTGGCGAATTCGAAAAAGGATTATAACAGTGTTGCGGATGAGATTGACAGGTTGCGGAAATTGAAGCAGAACGCTCTGGTGGAGAGCGCTGAGCGGGAAGGACAGAAACAACGGATCAGGGAGATGCGGGAGTTTCTGGAACGGCAGTCTACCGAGATCACGGAGTATGATGAACTGCTGGTGCGGCGGCTGATTGAAAAGGTCACGGTTTACGATGAGCGGTTTGAGGTGGAGTTCAAATCCGGGACGAAGGTGGATGTAGTGAGGTAAAGACAGAATGAATGAGGTGCCTTGTGGCTTTTGAAATGGCTGCAAGGTGCTTTTTTAATAGGCTGTTAATTTTAAATGAGGTAGCTTGTGCTTATCAACCATAGGGTTTATAATTGTACTGTGCTGATGGAGGTGGAAGATGACAACATCGGATATGATTAGAGAATTGTGTGACAGAATGAATATCAGCCTTGCGGAACTTTGCAGACGGATTGGACAGACTCCGCAGAATTTTAATAAGAAGCTGCAGCGTGGCACTGTATCCTCTGAGGAAATGGCGAAGATTGCAGAGGCGTTGGATGTTGGATATGAGCAGGCGTTTGTGTTGCCGGATGGAGAAAAAATAGGAAAAATGCAATAGAGGAGTATTGAGAGTAAATATGGCACTGAGTAAAAGTGATTTTGAAAAGTTAGATTCCAGATTAAAAAATATTATTGAGCAACCAGTGGAGCAGATAGAGGTAAACTCTGATTTGCCACCGACAATTGAACAGTTAGAAGATAATAATAAAACCTACTCCATTGTTGCTGCTATTTTGTTTATTGATATTCGGAAGTCAACATATTTGACTGAAAATAGTCAAGCCAAAAGTATGGTAAAAATATATCGTTCGTTTATGAGAATGGCTGTTGATTGTGTTAGAAAAAACGGAGGTGTAACAAGACAGTTCTTGGGCGATAGAATCATGGGTGTATTTATTGATTCTGTAGATAAAAGTGGATTAATCGTTGAAAAGGCGGTTGATAAAGCGATTAATGCAGCGAGAAGTCTTTTAACGGTAATTGATTATAGCCTTAATAAATATTTGAAATCGAAAGTTAATGGAAAAATTATTGAATGCGGTATAGGGATTGATTATGGCAAAGTCTTAGTTACACAAGTAGGTATGTATGGCGTTGAGCAAGATGAAAATAAAGAAAACGAAGTAGATTGCGTATGGGTAGGTAATACTACAAATCATGCAAGCAAATATTCTGATCTTGCTTCTGGCGGGGAAATTTTTATTTCGGACAATGTTTATAAACAACTATCTGATTGTTATAAAGATGTTTGGACTGAGGTAGCAAAATATAAAGGATCAAAATTATTTCGTGGCTATGCGACAAGCAATTATTATTTAGATTATTTTGAAGAATTGGGTTCTCCAACTAAAGTTGAACCGGATGATGCCGGAGACACAGAAAATCAATTATTAATTGGAATTAAAGAAATTGAAAATCTTCAAAATAAATTAATTCATCGAGAAAGAGAACTTGCTATCCTAGAAGAACGTTTAAAAAATGAAAATCAGAAATTGTTGGATCAATATAATAAAGAGAGGGAAATGCGTATACAGGCACGGCGAGAACGAGATCATGCTCAGACTGAGTTAAATCAAGTGCGGATAGATTATTATAAGTTCTTATGTGAACTAATTGATTTTGCCCATTGCAAAGCAGGGTATGTCCAGCATGTAACAGAAAAGTTATGGAATAAAATAATTGGAAAGTGTTTTGAGATGGGGAATATACTCAACTATTCTGAAAAACAAATAAAAAGCAAAGTAGACTGCGGGTTGATTGCAGTATACAGTTATTATAAAAGATATGAAGAAGCTTATGACGTGATTGTAGTAATGGCAGAAATGAATCCTGTTTGGGTTAACATGGAAAGTGAAACACTAAAATGGGCTAAAGAGAATTATGTTTTATATAAATTACAAAATGCTATAGAACGCAGGTTAGTAAACTATACAGTTTCAAAGGAGAATAGAAACTCTTTTGAAACTGCTTTAAGAAAAGTTAAGCAGATGAGAGGGGTATAATATGGGACAGAATAATAATCAAAATTCAACCGGACAAGGGTTTAAAAAAGATGATGCATATCAAACTCTATCGATGATTAACACTTGGATAGGTAATATAGATACAAAGATTTCATTTGCTCTGGCACTTGCAGGGGTGCTTATCGGTATGATTTTTAGTGGTGGTCTTCCTAATGCTTTCCAGAGGATTACACAAGTATCGAAATTATCAGAATTAAATGGCGGGGAAATTTTTGCTGCATTATTAGTAGGTTTACTTTATTGCGCAAGCTTTTTATCTATCGTTAGTTTTATGTGGGCCATTATCGCACGAGTGAAAACTTTGAATAATGCATCTTCTTTGTTTTTCTTTGGAAGTATTGGTGCTATGGAATTACAAAATTATAGGGATAAAGCAAATCAAATAACGGAACAAGATTTGATAGATGACCTGGAAGAACAAATACATACAAATTCACGAATCTGTAATCAAAAAGCAAAGTGGTATAATAATGGAATTAAGTTTCTATTAATTACGATTATTTTATGGTTTATTTGCATGGCTTTTAGAATGATATAGAGAAAGGATGAGAAAAATGGAGTCTAAAAAGGAGACAACTTATACATATAAAGTTGAAGACAGCGTATCCAGAATGGATGATATTCTAGATGCAAATGATAATGATTATGAAGATAATAAAAGCAGTATACCATCTCGAGATAAACTTACATATAAAAATGGATATTACGTTAATGTAACAGCACTCTTTATTGATATTGTGGATTCATCTAAATTGACGGATGGCAATAAGAGACCAACACTAGCAAAAATGTATAGAGCATTTTTGTCAGAATGTGTAGCAATTATGAACTCATGGGAAATGTGTAAAGAGATTAATATTAATGGGGATTGTGTTTGGGGAGTTTTTGAAACACCCAAAAAATCAGATGTCGATGATGTGATTTCAGTAGCAGCACAGCTTAATAGCATGATTAAAATTCTTAACTACAAATTGCAGAAAAAGAAATATGATACTATATCGGTGGGAATAGGAATTGATGATGGACGTGCATTAATGGTAAAAGCGGGTTATTCTGGAAGTGGAATTAATGAAATTGTTTGGATGGGAGATGTTGTGAATACAGCTTGCCATTTAGCAAATAAAGCGGGGAGAGGAATTCGCAATAGAATTATTGTAACAGAACAGATTTATAGTAACTTAAACGATGAGCATAAAGGAATGCTATCAAGCTATACTGATGGAACAACAACGAGATACGAAGGAAATATTATTAGAACCAGTATGGAAAATTGGTATAAAGAAAATTGTAAATAACTTTTATCTTGATATGTTCCCACATACGACTGAGAGGGCAAAAACAGCGGTGGATCAAGTCGGACAAACCGATAGGCAAATGACGTACTTTCTGTCCTCTCGTGCCACACGGAGACGGTTTGTTTGATGTCAAGGGTGGAAGGTAAATAGCCGTGAAAGCCCTGTAATACTGCGGTTTTCGGGCAATCGGACATATTTGATATATTTGGTGTCGGGCAGACAAAACGCTTCTCGGTAACTTATCAAGGAATGATCCGAATCAAAAAGTGTGAGAGTTGAGTTGCCACGATAGATGTCATTATGTTGAGTTACCAAATTAAATGTTGGGGAGTTGTGGCTGTAAGATAGATGTCAAAGGAGGATTTGGATGGATTTTTCTACAGATATTTTTTCATTAGATAAACCGTCATCGGTTACATTTAACTTAGTTGGAACAAGGCTGCCAAATAATCACGATTTGTTTTTTCGTTCAAAGCAGAAAGAAATTGTAGAACAATATTCAGCAGCTCGTATATTTTTGAGAGAGACTGAAACCGATGATTGGGAACACTGGTTTAATCCTGTTAAGGATGATGTAGCTAATAAAGCCTTTAAGTTGATTTTTAGGTCGTATTTTTATGAGACCGCTTTATTTTATTATAACGCTATAGTAGATATGTCTTGGACACTATGCTATGTGTCGGCAGAATTTGCCTGTAACCAGCAGGGAAAAAGAGTAGATTTATCCGGAATAAGACCTATTGATGAGGCAGCAGCATTACTTAGAAGCGCTGAACGAAATGTGATATCACCTACCGCTGAGAATAATCCCTTTGAGTACCTGAAAATGATGTGCCCTGAATTTATTCCTGCCTTCGATCAGATTATTGATTTTTGGAATGATTTTTCTGATTCGGAAATAAGGAAGCGTTATAATTTTTGTAAGCATAAAGGAAGACCAGCATATCAGGAAATTGAAGAGTTATCTTCTGGGCGAGTGATGGGCTTTTATGTTCAAAATAAAGACACGGGAGAGAAGATACAGATGGCGTCAGATATTAGTGATGTCAGGTATTCTTTTTCACTGGAGGATGCAATTGTGCAATTGGTGGATTTTGATGACAATAAGCTCTTTCCATACATCAGAAAGTTGATAGATACACTTGAAGATATACTGAAGCCATCGCCGATGATTTAAACATGAAAGAGCAAGTCGCCTATCTGGTTTATTACCATTAAGGAGACTTGCTCTTTTTATGCTCTGATGTCGATTGTGATACCGGACTTGAACTCCACTGTGAAGTGGTCGGCGAAAACGGTAATCTTCTCAATGAGCTTTTTAACCAGAGTCTCATCAAACTCTGTAATATCGGTTTCCTGCCCAGCAATGAAGTCCTGCAGTTCCTTGATCCGGTTCATGGCTTCTTCTCGGTGATGGCTGTCGAGCTCGGACTTCTCCTTCTGGTCGCGGAGCCGGAAAATTTCGTCAGCGATGGCATCGTAGTCTTGTTTGTTATTTGCCTTCTTGATGAGCTCTTTTTGCAGTTCTTCAAGCCTTGCCTGAATGCCGTCTGGAGATAAGGTGTCAGCACCCACTACGGCCTTGGCGATATTCTGCTGTAAAGTTTTAAGGAAAAAATCTCGCTCGGTAAGAATCTGGTTGATGGCCTTGATCGTGATCTCCTGCAGTAGGAGATCGTTTACCGTTCGATTGGTACAGCTCTTTTCGGCGGAGATAGGCTCCAAACGACTGATGCAGCGCCAGACGATGGACTTGCAGCCGTGGTTGTTCCAGTGAACGCGCCGGTAAAGCTCACCGCAGTCTCCGCATAAAACCATCTGTGCAAAACAGTGATTGCAGGAGAAGCTGCGTTTCTTGCCTGTCGGGCTTACGTGAACTGTCCGGCGACGTACAAGCTCCGCCTGCACCTGCATGAAGAGCTCTTTTGGAATGATTGCTTCGTGGTCGTCCTCGACATAGTATTGAGGAACGGTGCCGTTGTTTTTGATCCGCTTCTTTGTTAGAAAGTCGGTGGTATAAGTCTTTTGCAGAAGCGCATCGCCCATGTACTTTTCGTTGCGGAGAATTTTGTTGATGGTGCTGGTGTGCCATTTTGTCTTGCCAGCGCCAGTGAGAATGCCGTCAGCCATAAGCCCATCGGCAATCTTATTCATGCTGAAGCCTTCGAGATATTCTCGGTAGATGCGCTTTACGATTTCTGCCTGCTCTGGATCGATGATCAGGTGTCCGTTGTCATCCTTGGTGTATCCGAGGAAGCGATTGTGGTTGATCTGCACCTTGCCTTGCTGGTAGCGGTATTGAAGTCCCAGCTTGATGTTTTGACTCATGGACTGGCTTTCCTGCTGAGCAAGGCTCGCCATGATCGTGATCAATACCTCGCCCTTAGAGTCCATCGTGTTGATGGCTTCCTTTTCAAAATAGACAGGTATGTTCTTTTCTTTCAGCTGCCGGATGTATTGAAGGCAGTCGAGCGTGTTTCGGGCAAATCGGCTGATGGACTTGGTGATGACCATGTCGATATTGCCTGCCATACATTCATCGATCATTCGGTTGAATTCGTTCCGCTTTTTTGTGTTGGTACCGGAGATACCGTCATCTGCAAAGATACCTGCCAGTTCCCATTCCGGATTCTTTTGAATATATTCTGTGTAGTGCGTGACCTGAGCCTCATAGCTTGTTTCCTGTTCTTCAGAATCCGTGCTGACACGGCAGTAGGCTGCAACACGGAACTTTTTCTGAGCGGATTGTTTTACTGTATTTCCGACCTGCCTTCTGGCCGAAATCACCATAACATTTCCCATTAGCTTACCTCACTTTCTGAAGGCTGTGTTCTCTTGCCTTCACCTTCCACTGGAGATGAACTGCCAATTTGAGCGGAGGATCTTATAAAAAATTTCCGGCCACCATCCGAAAGAAGGACAGTGGCCGGAAAGGGTATGTATTTACTTGTTCTTTTCCTTATGAAGCTCTGTGTAATAGCGCTTCATCTGGTCGGCAAAAGTTCGCTGTGGGCGACCAAGGGCTTCGGCAATTTTACGGTCAGAAATTTTCGGATTGTTGAGTCGCATCTGGATGATACGGTCTGCGTCAGGATCAAGCTCACGGAACCGGGCAATGAGGCGCTTGAGCAGGTCGCGGTCAGCAATAATATTCTCTATAGAAGGGTTACTGTCCGGGATGTAATCGCCGAGGGTACCATTGCCGTCCGGAAGTGGCTCGTCCAGAGAAACGGTATCGGGTGCATGGTACTCACACAGATCGCACTGTCCATCACATTTCCAGAGATAGCGTTTAGTACACATGCAGCGTCCGTGATATTGTTCACATTTCTGGGTAGCCCAGATGTCTGGATAGAAGGATCGATATTGCTCCTCTGTAATAGGTACAAGGGTGACCTTGGAAGGGGTCTCCGAGTCACGAAGTGGATAGAAACGTTTGTTTTCATTGCTTTTCTTAGAGTTTTTCATTTTCGGTTCCTTTCTGAGCGAAAGGAGCCGAGAGAACGCAAAGCCGAAGTCTTAAGAAACACAAATGACCGGATAACTCTGAAACACTGTGTTTCAAAGTCATCCGGCCATTTGGTAGTTCATCTCGACTCCGTTGCTCGGTATGCTTTGCGTATTAAATTTTCGATTTTGTTGTTATATACCTGCCTGCATAGTGTAATTAGCAATGCGGTTGTTGGACGATTCCTTTACTGCTGACTCATCGCAAAGAATTTTTACGATATGATTGCAGTTAGGGCACTTGAGTTCGATGTACATCTTTTCATTCGGAATATCTGATACATCGCAGGCTCTTTTCCCACAAACAGGACATTTGAGTGGCTTGTTCATGCTTTCCTCCTTTCTTGCAGCAAATAAGCGTGTTCGCTGATTTATTACACTGATAGTAAAAAATAGGGGAATGTACCTGTGAGAGCACATTCCCGTGCTAACAGAAATATTCGTCGAGAGATAGTTCCTCTCTGGATACCAATTTTAATTCTTGAAGACGGTATTTCATGGGTGTATAGTTGACGCTAAATTTTTCGGCCAGTTCTGAAATTGCCTGATCAACTTCATATGTTCTTTGAAGGGGCGTAGTCGGTGATGAACGTAAGCCCATTGTCTTCAGAAATTCAGCTGTAGCTGCCTCTCGTGGCATTAAGAATGCCGCAGCGCAGTAGTTGGCTTGGTATTCAATGACCTCAATAGCAGACATATTTGACCTGTCTCCAGTTTCTGCGCGGAAAGCCTTCTTCTGACAGAAATGCTGGTAATTCGCCGACCGATTCATAAAACAACGTGGATGGAGCTTCTGATGGAAGCATTCGTGAATGCAGCTAAAGTTCTCTATTCCGCGATTGTCGCCCTCATTAATACTCCGATCAATGATAATAGTTCCTTTTTCGACAGGAGTCTTTTTAGGAAACATCCCATTATATACGATGCTATCAGGTGGAGTCTCGTCGGCTTCACTGATGGGAATCCAAGCGTAGTAGTAGCCGTTGTTGTAGGCTGTCATTCCAAGGATCGACTGATCTGGTGACAAATAGAACCAGTCAGGTGTGCAGTGTATGAAATCCACCACGTCATATACATCGATCTTCTTAGGTCGGATAAGGCGTTCTTTGTCAAAAGACTCGTTCAGGCTGTCAGCCTCATATTCGAGCTGGGTTTTGCTGTAGTCATAGTACCGCAAATTACGAGTTACCTCCATTTTTCTCCTGATTTTCCAGCATGTCGATGATTTTCTGCCAATCATCCTCACCGGCATTAATGTCACGCGCTTTGCGAAGAGCGGTGCGGAGATTGCCGACACCCATCACATAGTCAGACAGATCAGGAGATACGCCGTTGTCCCTTGAGAGGGCAGCGTAATCAAAGAGTGTGTTTGTATCGTCCTCGTTGAGCCCCAGCACCTCAGCGATTTTATAGATCTTCTCCTTGTCTGGCGGATACCTCCTTCCTTTTTCGATGTCACTCATGTACGCGGGCACTATCCCCAGTTCCTCGGCGAGCTTTCGCAGGCTGATTTCTTTCTCCTGCCTTTTGGCTTTTACAAATTCTCCGAATTTGTTTTCCATGATGATCCTCCTTTCGTAGTATTTAAGCGTGTTCGCTTAAATACTACACTCGTTATACACAGATGGTTCGTCGAAGTCAAGGACTCAAATGTAAATTTTTTTCGACCAGTGGCACATGCTCTTCGCAAAAGCAGGCGAGGAAATCTACAGTAGCGCAGTGAACATGGCCTATTTCCCAGATCTACTTGTCTGACAGCCTAAGAAGCTGGAGTATTTTAATTGCGGTAGAAATGATAAAAAATGCGTAAATGCAAATTAAAAATCTGAAATTTTGTTGAAATTTCTCTCCTGATGTGCTATAATTTATAAGGCGTCTTTTGCCGATAGGACTCTAATGGATAGGAGGAGAACACATGGCAGTCAGCTATAAGAAATTATGGAAATTACTAATTGATAAAAATATGAAGAAAAAGGACTTAAGAGCTGCCAGCGGAATCAGCACGACAACACTTGCGAAACTTGGCAAGGATGAAAACGTCAGTACCGAAATTCTGTCGAAGATTTGTGCTGCCCTGAACTGTGATGTCGGAGACATCATGGAAATGGTGCCTGATGATTCGAAGGATGTGGAATAAATGGATGGCAAAGACAATAAACAGACAAGGAGCTTTTTAAATATGAATCAGTCAACTTATAACGCATTGAAATCCTTTATCTGGGGAATTGCTAACGATTGCCTTGTAGATGTATATGATGTGGGCGACTACAGGAAGGTCATTCTTCCGATGCTGGTCATCCGCCGTTTTGATGCGGTCTTGGAGCCGAAGCACGAAGAAGTAGTGGCGGCGAAGAAGAGATTCGAGGAGGACGGAGTCACTGTCGATATTGATCCCGCGCTCTGCGGCATAGCTGGGCAGGCCTTTGTGAACAAGTCTGACTTCACGCTACATGACTTGAGGTCCAGAACGAATCAACAACAGCTCCGAAAGGACTTCATCGACTATCTAGATGGATTTTCTAAGAATGTACAGGAAATCATCAACAAGTTTCATTTCAGGGATCAGATTCCGCGCCTTTCCGAGCAGGATAGGCTTGGATTGCTTATTGAGAAATTTGTCGATCCGAGCATAAACCTAAGTAACAAGCCTGTCCTAAATGAAGATGGCTCCGAAAAGTTGGAGGCACTTGATAATCATACAATGGGTACTCTATTTGAAGAGGTTATCCGTATGTTCAATGAGCAGACAAATGTGACAGACGCCGGACGCCACTTTACACCGCGTGACATTATCGAGCTCATGGCCGACCTTGCCTTCATCCCGATTCAGGATAAGATTCAGAGTACCACATATAGAATTTATGACGGAGCGTGTGGCACGGGAGGCATGCTTACTGTTGGTGAGTCCTGCATTCAGAATCTTGCAGAGCGCCGTGGTAAGAAGGTCTCTATCAACCTGTTTGGTCAGGAAAACTTTGACGAAACATATGCCATCGCCTGTGCAGATATGCTGCTTAAGGGCGAGGGCACACAGGTCAATAATATCTTCTTTGGCTCCACTATATCTAACGATGGATTCCCGAAGGATGAGTTTGATTTCATGCTTTCAAATCCGCCATTCGGTACTTCGTGGAAGGCAGAACTGAAGGCGTGGGGAGATATTAAGAAAGACGAGATTACCGATCCGCGTTTTATTATTGACTATGATGGTAACCCGGAATATTCTCTAATTCCGGACATTGGTGATCCGCAGATGTTATTTCTTGCAAATAACATAAGCAAAATGAAACGAAATACTGATCTTGGTAGCAGGATAATTGAAGTTCATAACAGTTCGTCAATCTCAAATGGATCTGCAGGAAGCGGCTCAAGCAATTTGAGACGGTATATTATCGAGAACGATATGCTTGAGGCAATTGTCGCACTTCCTGAAAATATGTTTTATAACACAGGAATATCTACATTCCTTTGGGTAGTTACTAATCACAAGGAAGAACGAAGGAAGGGGTATATCCAGCTTATCGATGCATCTTCCCTAAAGAAACCGCTGAGGAAGAATGTGGGAGAAAAGAACAGCGAGATTTCTCCAGAAATAAGAAGACAAATAATTAATCTTTATCTTGATTATAAAGATGCCGATTCCAATTTTAGTAAAATCTTTAGCAATAAAGAATTTGGATACTATTCGGTCGACATTCAGCGGCCATTAAGACTTCGTGTGAATTTGGATTCCGAGCGCATAACGGCGTTAAAAGAAAACTCGAAAGATAAAGAACTGATGAACCTCATTGCGATTTATCTTGAGAAAGGTCATGCTGATAAATGTTTGGATTTTAATTTGTTCATGCAAGACATTGAGAGACTTGCTAAAGCGAAAAACGTGAAACTTACAGTTAAACGCAAGAAGGCTATCAGAGATTTCTTGACTGAGATTAACGAAAACGCTGAACCTGTTCTTGATTCAAAGGGGAAGCCAGAACCTGATAAAAATTTGAAAGATACAGAACAAATACCACTACTGTACGAAGGTGGAGTTGAGTGCTATTGGGAAAATGAAATTAAGCCGTATGTTCCCGACTCCTGGATTGATAAAAAAACAATTAGTATAGGGTATGAGCTGAGCTTTACAAAGTATTTTTACAAACCATTAGAATTGAGGACGCCAGAAGAAATCGTTTCCGACATTCAAAAAGTGGAATCCAATACGGATGGCTTGTTAGCGTCAATTATTGGAGGTGTAAAGAATGCTTGAGTATGCAGAATATGCACCAACAGGAATTGTGTGGGAAAAGAGCATGCCTGCACATTGGAAAAGTGATAAAGCTAAACGCTTCTTCATGAGTCCCAAGGTTATTAATAAGGGAAATGTTGAGAAGAACGTGATGTCACTCACCTTAAGAGGAGTAATTAGAAATGATATTGATAATCCGATTGGCTTGGCACCAGCAGATTATTCCACTTATCAGATTTTTGAAGCTAATGAGTTAGTCTTTAAACTGATAGATCTTGAAAACATCTCAACCAGTAGAGTGGGGATTGTAAATGAACGAGGAATAATGAGTTCGGCCTATATTCGTTTGAAACCAATAGGTGGTATTAATATAAGATATTTTTACTATCAGTATTTTGATTGGTACAAGAGAAATATTTTCAATGGGCTTGGTGCTGGTGTCCGACAAACTCTATCAGCATCTGACTTGCTTGATCTAAATATTGTTTGTCCACCAAGGACAGAGCAAGATAAGATTGTTGAATTCCTTGACTGGAAAGTGGCTCAGTTCACTAAATTTGTGCGAGAGAAAAAAGCGGAAATTAAATTGCTACAGGAATACAAAACTACGCTTATAAACTCTTATATCACGAGAGGATTGGATCAGAGTATAGATGTTATGGACAGCGGTGTTGATTGGATTGGTAAAATCCCTTCTTCATGGAATGTTGATACCATCAAGCAGCACTTTGCTATAAAAAAGAGGATTGCAGGTGAAGAGGGATACGATGTTTTATCCATAACTCAGCAAGGACTTAAGGTTAAGGACATAACAAAAAATGAGGGACAGATGGCAAATTCCTATGCTAACTATCAATTCGTATATCCCGGTGAATTTGCAATGAATCACATGGATTTGATAACTGGATTTGTTGATCTATCTGATAAGTTTGGTGTTACAAGCCCAGATTATCGAGTCTTTGCTTTAGTTGATGATAAGAATTGCTATGATCGCTATTATTTGCGTGTGTTTCAGACATGTTATAAAAGAAGAATATTTTATAAATTCGGGAAAGGCGCCGCACATCAAGGCAGATGGCGTCTTCCAAAGGATCGGTTTCTTCAGTTCCAAATACCCGTTCCGCCGTATGAGGATCAGGTCATAATAGCGAAAAAATGTGATGATATCGAACGGATAATAGATGAGGCAATTGCAGGAATAAAAACGGAAATTGGCTTGATTGAAGAATTAAGGATGCGCACAATTTCAGATGTTGTGACTGGCAAAATTGATGTACGTAATGTTGAAATACCGGAATATGAAAGAGGCCTTTCTAAAATTGAGTACAACAACTCAAATGAAGAGGCTTCAGAGGATGAAGAACTGTAGACGAGGAGGTCGATGAATAATGCCGAGCAACATTAAGGAAAATGGCTTCGAGACTCTCATCGTTAACTGGCTTGTTAACGAAAACGGTTATGAGCAAGGGACAAATGCTGACTATAATCAGGAGTATGCGATTGATGAGGAGCGCTTGTTTCGCTATTTGCAAAGCACACAGCCACAAGATTTAGCGGAGCTGCGTATACTCGATACACCGGCAGAAAAGAAGAAGTTTCTGGAGAGGCTTAGTCGGAAGCTGTCCGACCAAGGTGTTATTGAGATGCTCAGAAAAGGCTTTAAATATAAGAATAAGACACTGGAGCTCTATCAGGTATTGCCTAGCATGGGAAACCAGCGTGCGCAGGAGCTATATGAGGAGAACATTTTCAGTGTGACTCGCCAGCTGCAGTATTCCAAGGAATATGGCCGCCTCGCGCTTGACCTCTGCATTTTCCTGAATGGCCTTCCGATTATTACGATGGAGCTGAAGAACCAGTTAACTCTGCAGAATACTGCTGATGCGGTCAAGCAGTATAAAACGGACAGAGACCCTGCGGAGAAGCTGTTCAGCTTTAAGCGCTGCATTGTGCATTTCGCTGTTGATGATAACGAAATCATGATGTGTACCGAATTAAAGAAGGACGACTCATATTTCATGCCATTCAACAAAGGTTTCGAGGATGGCGCAGGTAATCCTCCAAATCCGAATGGGATCAAGACGGATTACCTTTGGAAAGATATACTGACGAAGAGGGAGTTCTCCAAGATTCTGGAAAACTATGTCCAGATTGTTGCGGATAAGGACGAAGATACCGGGAAGACCTCGTATAAGCAGATATTCCCAAGATACCATCAGCTGAAGGCTGTAACGATGCTTCTCGACCGCGCCAAGAAGGAAGGCGCCGGGCAGCGTTACCTTATTCAGCATAGCGCGGGCAGCGGCAAGTCGAATTCTATAGCTTGGCTCGCCCATCAGCTTGTCACGCTTCAAAACGGTGGCAAGAATATCTTTGATACTGTTATTGTAGTTACCGACCGTATCAATCTCGATAAACAGATCAAAAATACGATAAGACAATTCACGCAGGTGTCCTCCACAGTAGGCTGGGCAAAGTCTGCGTCTGATTTACATACCCTCTTGGATGAGGGTAAAAAGATCATCATTACCATAGTTCACAAGTTCCAGTTCATCTTAAACGATATTTCTACAGCATATAAGAATCGCACCTTCGCGATCATTATCGACGAAGCGCATTCGAGCCAGAACGGCAGTCTCGCTGCAAAGATGAACATTGTTATTTCAGGCAATGTTTATACTGATGATGACGATTTTGAGGACAAAATCAATACAATCATCGAGGGAAAGAAAATGGCGCAGAACGCAAGCTATTTTGCGTTCACAGCCACACCGAAAAACAAGACCCTTGAAATGTTTGGGGAAATTATAACCGATGAAAACGGCAATCCGATCTTAAATGAGGACGGAACAAAGAAGGCTAAGCCGCACGATGTGTATACAATGAAGCAGGCAATCGAGGAAAAGTTTATCCTTGATGTCCTGAAATATTATACGCCATATCAGAGTTACTACCACTTGATTAAGACCGTCAGTGATGATCCGCTTTTCGACAAGAAGAAAGCAAATAAAATCTTGCGTTCTTATGTGGAAAGCGATCCTCATGCTATAGAGGAAAAGGCTGGTATCATTGTTGAGCATTTTTATAATAATGTCCGGATGAAGATTAAGGGTAAAGCTCGTGCAATGGTAGTCACCCATCAAATTCAAAGAGCGATTGAATACTACTTTGCTATCAAGAAAGAGCTCGAAGAACGCAAGAGCCAGTACAAGCCGATGATCGCTTTCTCAGGTGAAGTTCGCTATAATGGTGAAACATATACTGAGGCAAAGATCAATGGATTTCCAAGTGCCAAGATTGAGAAGGAATTCCGTAAAGATCCATATCGTATCCTGGTCGTAGCGGACAAATTCCAGACCGGATATGATGAGCCTCTTTTACAGACGATGTATGTGGATAAGAAGCTGTTTGACATTAAGGCAGTACAGACACTCTCGCGCTTGAATCGCTGTGCACCGTACAAGACAGATACCTTTGTTTTGGACTTTATCAACAATCCTGCAGATATTCAGAAATCCTTCGAGCGATACTATAAGACCACGGTTCTTTCCGGCGAGACAGATGCAAACAAACTAAATGATCTGATTGACAATATGGAGCCCATGCAGGTTTATTCTGATGACGATGTTAACACGTTTGTTGAGCTCTACTTGAACAATGCAGATCGGGAACAGCTTGATCCAATCATCGACAGGTGCGTCGAGTTGTTTAAGGATTTGGAATATGACGACAAGGTAGAGTTCAAGAAGAGTGCAAAAGGATTTGTGCGTACTTATAATTTCCTGTCCTCTATATTACCATATGGTTCTCCGGACTGGGAGAAGCTGTCTATTTTCCTGACACTTCTCGTGCCAAAACTCCCGAAAGTGGGTGGCGAGAATGACGATTATAAGAAAATCATCGAAAGCGTCGATCTTGATAGTTATCGAGTTGTTGCTCAGCAGACTATGTCAATTTCGCTGGCCAATGAAGATGCAGAGGTGAAGCCTGTGCCGGTTCAGACGGATATAGGTATTCCAGTTCCTGAATTGGATACGCTTACTCATATCCTCGAATCGTTCCATGATGTGTGGGGAAACTGCGACTGGACGGATGAAGACAAAATCAAGAAACAAATTCAGGAAATCGCCGAAGAGGTCAAGAAGGACGAGCGTTACCAGAATGCAATGCAATTCTCGGATATTCAGAACGCTCGCGATGAGAGTGAACGAGCTACTTGGGAGGCAATCCTCCGTAATATGTCCAGCGGAATGGAACTTTATACTGCTTATCAGGGTGATGCTCGGAGTCGCCGAAATCAGTCCTTCAGGGATTGGCTACTGGATTTGATTTTCAATGCAACATATCAGAAGCCAACTACACCTAAGCCCGACGCGAAAAAAGTGTATTCATTTGATTATGAGCCTCCGGTTTCAATGGTGGCTGAAGATTCAACGCCATACGGAGCTAAGAAGGAGGACTAACAACATATGAAGGGTTCAGAATGCAAGTTCGTTAAATATATGGAGGGATCGGACAAGCGGTTTGTCATTCCGGTTTACCAGAGAAATTATGACTGGAAGACCGAGAATTGTAAACAGCTGTACGATGACCTTGTAAAAATCATTAAGGGACATCGGAAGAGTCACTTCTTTGGCAGCCTTGTTTCCGTTTACAATCCGGACGGACACAATGAGGAGTTCCTGATTATTGATGGCCAGCAGCGCCTAACGACAGTTTCACTGCTGTTCCTTGCCATGTATAACCTGATTGATAAAGGTGTCATTGTGCCGGAGACCGCTAACTTGAAGCAGCGGATTTTTGAGGAATACCTCGTTGACAAGTGGAAACCGGAGGATACTCGTATCAAGCTCAAGCCGGTAAAAAATGACCAGACGGCCTTTGGGAAGCTGTTCGCTGATCCGACGGAGCATATCCGCGAGTCAAACCTGACTGTGAACTACGATTATTTCTATGACCGGATTCAGAAACAAGAAATCACTATCGACCAGCTTTACGATGCAATCTGCTGTCTGGAGATTATAAACATCCGACTGGATATGGACGACAATCCGCAGCTCATTTTTGAAAGCCTGAACTCGACTGGTCTTGACCTCAGCGAAGGTGATAAGATCAGAAACTTCATTCTGATGGGTTTGCCTTCTAAGGAGCAGGAGGATTATTACGAGAAATACTGGAACAAGATCGAGGTCTGCACGAAGTATGATGTAAGTGCCTTCATCCGGGATTACCTGAGTGTGAAGCAGCAGGCCATCCCACAACAGAAGAAAATCTATATCAATTTTAAGGACTTTGTGGAGCTTGGAAAAATCGAAACGGAACCACTCCTTGCCGAAATGCTGGCCTATGCAAAGCGGTACCAGATTCTCCTTGATGGTAATTCCGGCAGTGTCGCCCTTGACGCTTGCATTGACCGACTGAATCGTTTGGAGACTACGGTAACAAGGCCGTACTTCCTCGAAGTGCTGCGCCTATATAACGAAAACAAACTGACGGTGGCACAGGTCACAGAGATTTTCCTGACGACAGAGAATTACCTGTTCCGCAGGACGATGTGTGACCTGCCGACAAATGCTCTGAACAAAATATTTCTAATGTTGCACCGTGAGATCATTCGATATGACGGTACTGAGGATAATTATGTTGAGAAGCTCAAGTATGCCCTTCTTTCCAAGAAGGAGCGTGCCCGCTTTCCAGATGATGTGGAATTTAAGACGGCATTTGAGGAACGTCCAGTTTATCTGATGAACAGCAAGAATAAGATTTACATCCTTGAGCGCTTCGAGAACTTCGGCACTTCGGAGGATAAGGATGTATACCGTCACTGTGACGACGGCACATATTCGATTGAGCACATTATGCCTCAGCATCTGACACCGGTATGGCAGAAGGAGCTGGGCGATGACTATGAGCATATACATGAGCTGTGACTGCATCGCATGGCAAATCTTACGCTGACAGCTTATAAGTCGAAGTATAGTAATAGTTCTTTCACCGAGAAGAAAACCATGCAGAATGGATTCGATGACAGTGGTATCCGCATGAACACTTGGATTGCCAAGAAGGATAAGTGGACACTGGCAGAGTTGAAGGAGCGCAGCGAATATCTCATGGGTCGGGCTCTGTCAATCTGGGCGGCACCTGTCACAGAGTACAAACCGGAAGAAAAGCAGCTTGACACTTATACGCTTGAGGATGAGGGCGAGCTGACCGGACGACTGATTGCGAAATTCACCTTTAAAAACACCGAGCAGCCGGTAACGAGTTGGGTTGAGATGTTCCAGAAAGTTATTCAGATTCTGTATGCCGAGGATAAGGCCATTATCACTAAGCTGGCCATGTCGGAGGAGGAGAACATAGCTCTCCACTTCAATACAAATCAGGATGCGTTCACGAAGTCGCTTGAGATCGGCGATGGCATCTATGTATGGACAAACACCAGCACGCAGAGTAAGCTGTCTGTCCTGAGTCGTCTCTTCAAACTGTACGATGAAGATCAGGCAGACTTGGTATTTTATCTGCGTGATGAGAACGAGGCCAATGAGGATGAGCCGGGCAGCCGTTACGAGCTCCGGAGAAAATACTGGACATACGCGCTTCCGATTATCCAGAAGGCGCACGGCGAGGATGGCTCCTTCTCCAATGTTAATCCGTCAAGAGATAACTGGATCAATGGCTTCTTTGGTATAGGTGGCTTCTATCTTTGCTGCGTAGCAAACTTTGATGCAGCGCGGGCAGAGGTCGTATTTGGCAGAGGAAATAAGCAAGAAAACAAGGCTGCATTCGATAGTCTGTACACACATAAAGCAGAAATAGAATCTGCGCTGGGCACGACGCTCCAGTGGAACCGTGGCGACGACATTAAATCGTCCAAGGTATTCATTCAGCTGAATAACGTCAGTATCGAGAATGAGACCGATTGGCTCCAGATGGCTAACTTCCACGCTGATTGGACGAAGAAGTTCTACGATGTGATTGTGCCGTTTATAAAACAATAAAGAAGGGGCGCGTGATGAAAATAGGAAGAAATGATCCGTGTCCATGTGGAAGCGGAAAGAAATATAAGAATTGCTGTTTAAGAAAGGACACAATGAGTGTTCCGGAGCAAATAAGATATGCAGTTAAAGAGAACGGCTATAAAGAAGATGTCGGGGATGTTCTGGTAAACATGTACAGGTACATGGAGAGAAAACAATGGTGGGGTGCCTGCCACGCTTCGTGTGCTGCGTTATATGTTTGCTTGTCTGAGTTCGGATACAAACCTGATCTATGTATAGGCGAGGTGCTTGGGCAAGGATTGTACTTTGATCACTCATGGATTAGCCTTGATGATAAAATGATTGATCTTGCGATAAGCATGACCTTGCTTGGAGGAGCACCGGCATCAGGAGTCATTATTTTTGGGAAAGATATCAAAACTGGGTTGCCTCCTGTACTGGATTATGGTGTTCCGGGCAGAGGCATCGAGGATCAGGCAAAGTTCGTAATGGAGCTTCCATTCAACCAGTATATGGATAGCTTTCCAGATGAAAAAGATGGTCTATGGGGCGTCGTACGTGAAGTATTAAGTACTGATATAAACATTCCGTCATTACGTGAAAAATACAAGGACACGAAGAGAGTTCTTATAAGACATGAATGATGGTAATTATGTTGCATTTGAAGAAGGAGGCTTATTCGTCCATGAGTAATGATATTAAAGCAATTGAAACAGAATATGACGGACATCGTTTTCGCAGTCGACTTGAAGCTCGCTGGGCAGTCTTTTTCAATGCAGTCGGTCTAACTTATGAATATGAAATCGAAGGATTCGAAATGGATGGAACCAGATATCTTCCGGACTTTTATATTCCAAGCTTGAATAGGTGGTTCGAGATCAAAGGCAAACCGTTGAGTTTGGACGAAATAAAAAAGTGCGAAGAATTCTGTCGCAGACTTGATAATGAGAATATAAAGTACTCAGTCCTTATTGGGGCGCCGAATTTATGCGCCATACGCATTGGAGAGTTCTTTGGAATACTGGAATATGTCTGGGAGTGGCCGTCTGAAAAGTACCCTGACCATTATCGCATTCAAGCGCCCAAGGAGCTTATAGAGGATGAGTACTATTCCAGATTCGTAAAGGGCTTATGGGTTGTTTCTGATAAGACGGAAGAAGAAGTTGCGGTTGCTGCTATTGCAGCAGGAAAGGCAAGATTCGAATTTGGAGAAAAACCTGATGTATAAGGATTCTAATGTTGAGGCGATGGGATTTCAGACTTGTTTCCTCAGAGCGAGGTCTTGAAGCGGTCGGCAAATCTGTGCCTTTGCATATTATAGGTAGGAGCAAGGCCTTTGACCTGTTTCCGAGAACGGACAAGGGCAAAAAACGGTGTGATTTAAGGAAACAACACGCTTTGATAAATTCCCGCGAACGTCCACGAACGATCGCGAATCTAGCTACACACTCGACATCAAGATGAAGCAATCGACCCACACGGAGACGGTAGTACTGCTTTCTCACAAAAAACCTGACAGCACAATCAGCGTAAAAGTGGAGTTTGGCGAGGGAGAGGGCAAAGTGCCGCTTGATAATATCGCTAAAAGAGCCGAGGCGTACAAGCCGAAAGAGCCGAGTTACCTACAAAATGATAAAGGAATACATAGAAGCTAAATATGGCTTCAAGGTACATACTGCTTATATAGCGGAGGTGAAGAGAAGTTTGGGCTTGCCAATGTATGATGCGCCTAATGCGGTAGAAGAATTGAAACAGCCGAGAAAACATCCGACAGCAGAGAAGGTGGAAGCGATTAAAGACGCTTTGAAACATTTTGAGGTTATCTAAAATTGCGAGCATACCATTAGAAATCGTGGTATGCTCTTTTCGTAGAAATTTTGTGGGAGTAAGATAGATACATTTAAATGGAATTGCAATGGGAGGAAAAGATGAAACATATTGCAGAGATAACGAAGCGAGATATTTTGGACTTATTCCGAAATGGATTGGAAATAAATGAATTTTTTGATACTAAGACAGTTATTTAATATGCCCGCCTTAGTCGGGGCGGTCAAAATGGCAGACCGTGTAGTCCGTGAAACGATGGGCTTGTGATTATGAATTTTTCTGCGCATATTGACTCGGTGGCATAAAATGAGTATAATATGGTTAGAATACTGCTACCAAATGTAAACGGGAGGTGTGACTATGAATATTCGTCCATCCGCAGCAATCCGCCAGAATTATAACGAGATTGCAGAAATGTGCAGAAAGACCGCAGAGCCGGTATTCCTTACCAAGAATGGCGAGGGAGATCTGGTTGTTATGGATATTGAAACTTACAACCGCAGGGAGAAGATGCTGAAACTCCGTGAGGAACTGCTTGCGGTTGAGGAGGACAGAATAGCGGGAAGAACTGGCTGTACGCTTGATGAACTGGACGCTTATCTTGATGAAGTGATTGCAGAGGTATAGCGTATGGCAGCAAACAGCAAGTACAAAGTCATTGTTTCCGACAGAGCAAAGAGAATGTTAGGGACGCACATCCGTTTTATGGCACAGGTAAATAAAGAGGCAGCGGTGGCAAAGAAAAAAGAGATTATGGCAGCAATGCGCTCTTTAAAGCAGATGCCACAGCGTTTCTCCTACTTTGAGGAACTGTATATCACGCCCAATAAATATCACAAGATGTTCATTGAGAAGTGGTATCTTGTCCTTTATCAAATCAAAGATGATACGGTCTATGTAGAATATATCCTTGACTGCCGCAAGGATTACAGTTGGCTTATTAAATAACAACCGAATATTAGGATGAAAATCGTTACTTAATTACAGGTGGCGTTTTTTATGACGCTTTAGCAAAGAAATCCGCCAGTTAAACTGGTGGAGTAAGCGGCTTTAGCTTTAAGTAAAAAATCTCCTGTGTTAAGATTAAGTCGGTTCCCCAACCGCAAATAATCTTAGCGCAAAGGAGATTTTTAACATGAATAAAAGTGGCCGTCTTAAAAGTATCCTGACAATTATCGCATTCAAACTCCCAGGGAGCTTATAGAGGATGAATACTATTCTGTTTATTTGCATATAATAAGTAGGAGCAAGGTATTTGACCTGTTTCCGCGAATGTACAAGGGTAAAAATCGGTGTGTTTTAGCAAAAAATTCGCTTTGATAAATTCCCGCGAACGACAGCAATAATCTGACATCAATTCGGAGCAATGGTGCCACACGGAATGCATCTGCCTGCTATCGAAAAAATGACGAAAGAAAGGGGGCTGCCCCTCCGGCCGGCCTGATCGGCCAGCTGTGAGGCAGCCCCCGGCAAAGCAGTTTTTAATCTATCAAAAGGACGATCATAAAAAATAAGACAACGACAGCTCCAAATATCGATCCGATCGCATTGTGCAGACCTCCAAACCTTTCAGAGCGGCCCTGCCGCTTGAAAGCCCGGTATTCGCCTATGGAGATGGCTGCTATCATGACTAAGCCTATAAATGCGATAAAACACTCAAGAGGTCCCATCTTACTTCTCCTTTTTCACTTCTATCCTATTAACATATACGGATAAAACAGGGTTTTGTCACAGATTTTTTTGGATTTTTTTTAGTTCTTTCCTGCAGTATTCATGTCGCAATATTTGAGGAATATTTAACAATACCTTAACACAGCGGCCACCAAATGTCAACCTAAACAAAAAAACAGTATTCACCTCAAAAAAACAGTATTCACCTCACGGCAGTCAACAGCGAGAAAAGTGGCCCGCCTTTCCGCGGGACAGAGAGAAAGTCAGACAGCCGGCAGTCACCGTCAGCACATCAACAGCAGTGCGCAGAATAAGGTCCGGGATGTCAGCGTCGAATACCAGAGGCATAAAGAAGTTGAACAAGAGCAGATCAGCGCCGAACAGCAGAAGACCCAGGATCACCGTGCGGCCGGTCACAGAATCCGTCCTCACATGTCCGTTAAGCCATGTCAGCACCGCAGAGATCGCCGCACCTGTGATAAGGCACCAGATGACGGTCTCAAAAGGTCTTTCGGCGAAAGAAGAATAGATATCAAAGACGAAGTATTGCACTATACGGCCCGATATGAAGCACGCAGCGACCGAGATAAAAGAAATGATGTTAAACACCCGTTCTCTCCTGAGCGGCTTGCCATATCCGTCATTGCCGAAAAATGCTCCCAGGAGCAGTCCCATGACCAGGAGGGCGAGGCTGTCCGCAAGAGGGTAGGTGATGCGGTCCATAGGGGCCACATGAGGCAGAGGCTCCCATAGATAGACGGTCCAGACAACGGTGCATGCAGCACCATATTTAAGACCCTGCAGGAGTCTGTTTCCGCTGAGAGTATCTCTGATCAGCATGAACATGGAGGCGATGATAGAGTAGGCAAAAACACCGTAGATGCAGAATACCATCGGCATGGTGCCGTTCTGCGCAAAGACGCTTGGCCCCAGGACCGTCTGCTCTCCGGCCGGTATCGAAAGCTGACCTATGATACGCACAGCCGTAGTGATCAGACCTGTGATGATGATCTTTAATACATTGCCCATGATGATAACATCCCTTCCGGTTCATTTTCTTATATTATGGACAGTATAAGGCAGGTGGGTGCTGAGGACAACCGGAGATGGATAAAGACATTGTAAAATCTGTGCAATTTATATCATTTTCATTATTGACACCGTGTCAAAATAGTGCCATATTACATTTGCTGACATAATGTCAAAACGCACATGGCCATGGGTGATCAGGACTGTTCAGTTACGAACGGGGTGATGCTGGAACACCTGTGGTCTGCAAGGCTCCGCTTACCATGGAATGCAGCGTGGCAGATATCTACGATACACCTTGGGTTGAAAGCTTCATATGCTCTGTCGATAACACTTATGCAGATGAAAGATATCTGAACGAGGAGGAAAAGATCAGCTACGGGGATCTTAAACCGGTGCTGTTTGAATTTCCAACATATAAATATCTCAAGACCGGAGATGTGATAGGCAAATGCCTGTCGTTCAAAAAAGGTCATGAAGAAGATCAGCAAGAAGGAGATGTGTGACGATGAAATCAAAAGTATATTTCTCAAGAGAAATCACGCCGGAAAAAGTTGTAGACATGTACCGGGCGCTGGGCATTGACCTGCCAGGAAAAGTGGCCGTAAAGGTACATACCGGTGAAAAGGGCAATCAGAACTTTCTGAGGCCGGAATTCTGGCGGCCCATGGTAGAGGCAGTCAATGGAACCATAGTAGAGTGCAATACCGCCTACGGTGATGCGGCAGGCGGTGTGAGAGACCATACGGAATCTCATATGAAACTTCTGGAAGAACACCAATGGACAAAATACTTTGATGTGGACCTGATGGATGCAGAAGATCCTGATCTTGTTTGGCCTATTATGATTCCATGCTGGTGCTGGCGCATTTTAAAGGCCATCCCATGGGCGGATACGGCGGAGCACTTAAACAGCTTGCCATCGGCTGTGCTTCACGGGCGGGAAAAGCGCTGATACACTCAGCCGGCAAGACTGACGACCGTTTCAGGACATGGGAGGAGCATGCCAGCAATGTGGTCTTTCCAGAGGCCATGGCAGATGCCGCATGCAGCATAGCAGAACATTTCAGGGACAGGATAGCCTTTATCAATGTAATGAAGAATCTGTCCGTGGACTGCGACTGCTGTGAGGTCGCAGAGGATCCATGCATGAAGGCGATCCGGTGGCCATAGATCAGGCATGCATCGACCTGGTGGCCGCATCCGATGATCCGGGCAAAGAACATTTCATGGAGCGCGTAAACAGCCGCAACGGTATCCATACCATTGAAGCTGCTGCAGATCTTGGGTTCGGTACAAGAGAGTATGAGCTCATCGAACTGTAAACGGCTGAGACCGGAAAAACTCCTGGGCAAACTGGAGCATGGCATCCATCTGTGGAGTTATCCACTTGTTCTTGTGGTAGAATAACTGACTGTACATGTATGTTTTTGGGGCGTCTGTTTCAATGACTGTCAGGTCTCCTTGCTTTATCTTTTCTGCTGCACAGAAAAGTGGCAGGAAAGAAAGACCCATATCACGCTCGATGAGCCTTATGATGGTCTCAGGATTACCGAATTCTGCAACAGGTGAAACAGAAATGCCGCAGGCTGCCAGCAGACGGTCCAGCTCGATACGATAACCTTCATTTCTTTCTGTCAGGACAAAATCCTCCTCGGCGATCTGGCTGAGGGGGATTTTTTTATTTGGCCGGCCGGCAGGAGCGATATCACCGGCATGCTTTTTTGATGCAACAAAGACTATTTCCTCACGCCTGAGTATCCGTCCGGTGAGTCCGGTTACCGGCGCTTTGTCGTTAAGATCAAAAAAGAAGTCGATCTGATTGTTGGCCACCATTTCTACCAGGGTATTTCTGGCACCGCCTGTATAAACAGCAAATTGTACATCGGGATAGATGCTATGAAAATCGGCCAGCAGGTCGGGCAATATGCCGTTTGCAATAGATTCGACGCTTCCTATGCGCAGCAGACCGCTCAGCTGACGGCCGTCCATGCCTGCTGGGTTTTTTACTGCGGAGACAGCCTGAAGGCTGAGTTTTTCCATTTCATTGGCATAAAACAAAAATTCCCGTCCCGGCTGGGTTATCTGGATGGAACGGCCATATCTTTCGAATAGTCTTACTCCCAGTTCCTGCTCAAGCTGCTGTATCTGAAAAGATACATTGGACTGAGAATATCCCAGCTTTTCTGCGGCTTTTGAAAAACTGTTCATTTCTGCTATGCACAAAAATGTCTTTATGTTGCGGAATTCCATGGTAGCCTCCTATCAATATCTTAGATGAATATATAAAATTCATTAGTTAGACTGATGATAAATCTTATGCTACACTGTTTTCAGAAGATAGTCAAGGGAACAATATAATTACGGGGGATATAAAAGATGAAAGATTTTAAGACAGTTACACTGGATTTTATAAATGAATTTATGGATTACAGCCATCAGATACCAAAAGGCGGTGTCATCAGCCACATCACAGAAGATCAGCTGGCAAAGATCGACTCCATGGATATACCGGAAAAAGGCAGGGATCTTGAAGAAGTCATAAAAGAAATGTGCGGCGATATAATGCCGTACGGCAATCATTCTTCCCATCCGAGATTTTTCGGCTTTGTTCCGGGAACAACATCTCCGCTTTCCTGGCTTGGTGATATCATTACCACGGCTTATAACCGCCATGGAGGAAGTGTGGCCAATCAGCCGGGAATATGGAGAGCCGAGCAGAGACTGACAAGATGGCTGTGTGATGCGGCGGGTTTTCCTGAAACTGCAGGCGGAACATTTGTATCCGGCGGTTCCATGGCAAACCTGACGGCAATGACCGCAGCCAGGGACCATTTGCTTTCTGAGGAAGAGTGGCATATGGGTACTGCTTATGTGTCAGATCAGACCCATAGCTCTGTGGCAAAGGGCTTGAGGATATTAGGTATCGGAAACAGCAGGATAAGGGTCATACCCACAGACGACAGATTCTGCATGGTGACAGACCTGCTGGAAAAGGCCATAAAAGAGGATATCAGAAAAGGCTTCAGACCTTTTATAGCCATTGCGTCTGCAGGAACCACCAACACCGGAAGCGTCGATGATTTTGGCAGGATACGCCGCATATGTGACAAATATGATATGTGGATGCATGTTGACGGAGCTTTCGGAGCTTCTGTACTGCTTTCCCAAAAATACAGAAAGGAACTTGATGGAATCGAGAAGGCGGACAGCCTCAGCTGGGATGCTCACAAGTGGCTTTTTCAGACATTCGGATGCGGTATCGTTCTGGTAAGGGATCAGAAACACCTGCTGGAGAGTTTCAGCGTTCATCCGGAATATCTCAAGGATCTTGAAAAAGACGGAACACTTGTGAATCCGTGGGACATGAGCATAGAGCTGACCCGCCCGGCCCGGTCAATGAAGCTGTGGCTGACATTGCAGGTAATGGGAAAGGGCAAGGTCAGCGGAGCCATTGAGCATGGCATTGAAATGGCCCGCTGGACAGAAGAGAAGATAAAAAATAATGAAAACATTGAGATAATTTCCCACGCAAAGCTGGGAATGATAAATTTCCGGTATGTGCTGGAGGGCCTGACGGAAGAACAGACAGACAGGCTCAATGCTGCCATATCTGAAAAGATGCTGTCTGACGGATATGCCGGAGTGTTCACCACTGAACTGAAGGGGAAAAAAGTACTGCGGATGTGCATCCTGCATCCTGATGTCACAAAAGAGGAACTGATGAACACATTGATACTTCTCGAAAAATATTACGGAGAAGCTGCCGGCGAGTTCAGAAAAGCCATACTGTCAGAAAACATAAATTGTTGCCATGAGGACAGATTTATGGTATAATCTATCCGTATCAATATTTCAGGAAGGTAAGACAGTAATGGAAGACAGCTCCGACGGCGGAGGGAAACTGCTTTTTAGCAATTTATTTTCTAAACGGAGAGAGATCATAACAGAGATTATCAAAAGGTACAGAAGTCGGTGCAGATGAGCCGGGTCCTGTGCCTTTTTGTGATTAGATGATTTTCGCCTCCCGCAGGGCGCAAAACTGCGGAATACTTATTTTTTAAACTGGAGAATCATATGAACGCTTTACTATTACTTATCGTACTTATCGCTTTGAACGCCATGTTTGCGGCAACGGAGATCGCTGTGATCTCAATGAACGATGTAAAACTGAAGAACATGGCAGAAGACGGGGACAAAAGAGCTAAAAGACTGGTAACTCTTACGGATCAGCCCACCAAATTTCTTTCCACGATCCAGGTTGCCATAACTTTGGCCAGCCTGCTGCAGAGTGCGGTGGCTGCGGACACATTTGCCGATCAGATCGTACAGAAGCTGGTCGAAGCAGGTGTGACCATTTCGCCAAGCGTGCTGAACGGCATTTCGATCATCGTGATAACCATGATACTTTCATATTTTACGCTGGTGTTCGGAGAACTTGTGCCAAAGCGTGTCGCCATGAAAAAGACCGAAGGCATAGCACTTGGAATGTCAGGGATCCTTTATTGGGTGGCAAAAGTATTTGCTCCTATTGTATGGCTGCTGACCAAATCGACAAACGGCATACTCAGACTTCTGAGGATCAACCCGGAAGAGGAAGACAGCACAGTTACCGAGGAATCCATCAAGATGATGCTGGCAGAAGGAAAGGAAAAAGGTACCATCCATCCGGAAGAAGACGAGCTCATACAGAATGTCTTTGAATTTGACGATATAGACGCAGATGAGCTCTGCACCCACAGGCGGGATGTTGTAGCCCTTAGCATAACAGACGATCTTGAGGAGTGGAAGGAGACGATCAATTCTTCAAGATATACCAAATACCCCGTTTGCGGGGAGACTCTCGACGATATAATAGGCGTTTTGGACACCATAGATTATTTCCACTATGAAGGCATGCAGACCAAGGAAGAACTGATGAAAAATGTAGTCAGAAAAGCACTGCTGGTCCCAGAGAGCATGAAGGCCAACGCCCTGTTTGCACGGATGAGAGAAAAAAGAGAGTATTTTGCCGTAGTGATCGACGAATACGGCGGAATGACAGGGATAGCCACCCTGCACGATATAATGGAGACACTTCTGGGGGATCTTACTTCGGAGGAAGAACCTGTAAAACCTGAGGATATAATCGAACTGGGAGAAAACTGCTGGGAAATCCAGGGAGGAGCAGATCTTGAAGATGTCGATGAACTGGTGGAAGGCGAGATGCCGACAGATGTGTACGATACTTTCAGCGGGTTCGTATGCGGAGTCCTTGGGAGGATCCCAGAGGAAGGGGAGAATTTCACATGTCTGTGGGGCAATTATGAAATCCAGGCCCACGGCGTCAAAAATCATATGGTGCAAAGCGCCGTGATGAAGAAGATAAAAGAAGATGATCCGGCAGAAGATAATGCTCCTGCCGGAGAAAGCTAAAATGTCTCATGGATTGGATCAAAGTCAGGCAGATCAGGCCTGTCTGTCTCTTTCCGTACTTTTAACAGTATAATGAATGATAAAACCGCAGCCATTACCGAGGTGCCGGCAAAGTTGAGCCAAATGCCCGTAAGTCCCATAGGCCAGAGGATAAAGATCAGGACCACAGGGAATATGAGGGCAGTAGATACAGATATGAGAGCGGCAGGCAGCGGTTTTTCTATTGCAAGCATATAGCTTTGGGTAGCAAAAGAAAACCAGCGGGTGATATATGTAAGGCAGAACAGTTTCAGAGCTGCAACTGACATCACCATGACATCTCCATCAGGCTGCGACATGAACAGTTTTGTTATGAAGTCCGGAAAAAGGGCAAGCACGGCCACTGCCAGCAGAGATATGATACAGCTTGCACTGAAACAGCACTTTTCTATGCTGCGGACCCTTGAAAACTTTCCTGCTCCCCAGTTATAACCGACAGCAGGCTGCAGAGAATCACACATTCCGTAAAGGAGAGGCTGGATAAAGCCGTCGGCGAACATCAAGATGCCGTAAACTGAAACTGCTGTTTCTCCGCCCAGGCGCACAAGTATGGCGTTCATCAGTATGGAGGTTATCCTGCCCGCTATGTTATTGAGAAAATTCGGACTTCCGCATGTTATGATCCTTCGTATCATGACTTTTGTGAAACGGGGACGGCAAAACCGGAGCAGCGCTTTTTTCCTTACAAAAGGAATGAAGGCTATGGCTGCGCATACAGACATGCTGATACAGGTAGCCAGGGCAGCGGCCCATATTCCCCATCCCATGACGCCGAGGAAGAAGAACTCAAGTCCGGCACTGAGGGCAGACATCAGGATGTTCAACAGCATGCTGCTCCGTATATATCCACAGATCCTCAGATAATTATCCACGGCAAAGATTATGGTAGTCACCGGGGAGCAAAGGGCGTAGACACGCAGATACTGCACCGCAAAATCAGCAAACAGGCCTTCTGCTCCCATCAAGCTGATGAGCAGAGGCGCAGCGGTGAACATGATCCCGCCGATCAGTACGCCTGTGACAAAGATCATAAGGCATGCACATGAAAAAATATTATTGGCATGTTCAAAATGCTTTTTTCCAAGACTGACTGATATGGGCACTGCAGAGCCTACACCTATAAGATCTGCCAGAGAAAAGTTTATGATAACAAAGGGCATTGCCAGATTTAGGGCAGCAAAGGCTGTGCTGCCAACGAACTGGCCAACAAAGACGCCGTCGAGAGTCTGATACAGTGCTGATGCCAGCATGCTCACTGCTCCGGGAACAGATGCTATGAAAAACAGTTTCAGCGGCGGCGTCTTTGAAAACAGCGTCGTTGAATTCATTTATATTTCCTCCTTGAGATGATCTACATATTTTGCTGTCATGGACAGCAAAAGCGTCCGTTCTTCAATGCTCATGCACCGCAGCGCCCTTGTTTCTGCCTGAAAGACCGGGAGTATTATCCTGCTGACAAGATCACGGCCACTGTCTGTCAGGACGATCTCCTTGGTTTTCTGACTGTCTGCTGCCGGTATGAGCTTGAGCATCCCCTGAGCCTCAAGCCGCTTTAGAGCAGAATTTATAGTCTGAGGAGGCCGGTGCCACAGCCTGCACATATCTTTCTGAGTCATCCGGGTATTGCTTTCCACGAGAGAATACAGGATCCAGAGAGCAGAGTCGGACAAACCGTGTTCTTTTGCATATATATGATATATTTCGTCAAGTTCCCGGTAGAGCCGGTTAAATTGGATGATATCTCTGTCCATGGTCATTTTCCTTTCATTGAAGCTGGCAGCCTCATGTATTCCAGAGGATTATAATCCGAAATCGGATAAATGTCAACGAGAGGATAGGTTCATATCTTGTATAAAACACTGAGAAAAATTCATCCTGCGGTAAAGAAAAATATGCTGATACTCTACGATGCGTAGGTTGTCTGCCGCCGGAAAAGATGTTAAGGTAGGAGACGAAGCCGAAAATAAAAAGGAGAGATCGACAAAATGGATAATTATATCACCGGAGATGTATGCTCTAAGTGACTTCTTAATCATGGTTTT
>ULUX01023969.1_pt1 | contig 35474 bp, 14 predicted proteins | sample 1958961 | NCBI WGS metagenome assembly ULUX01 (sample SAMEA4835773, study PRJEB28245) | human gut metagenome | biome: gut microbiome; material: fecal sample | place: Denmark | collected 2008 | reverse complement strand
TAAAATTATATTATTATGAATAAAAAAATTAATTAATAAAGATGTATTAAATGATATTATTGCTAATTCTAATATTTGTCAGCATGCAATAAAAGAACTTAAACTTGCTGGATATGGTAAAGGAGAAGGTGGTCCAAATGATTGGATATATCAACAAGTTCTTGAAGCTGTTGCTGTTTTTGCTTCTCATGGTAATTCTTGTAGTTCTGCTCCTTGGGAAATTAATTTTGTTGAAAAACTTTGTAGTTGGGATATTATTTCTCCTCTTCGATTTACTGATGACGAATGGTGTCAAATAAGTTCTGATGGTACTTGTCAAAACAGACGTAAAGGAAATGTATTCAAAGAGCCAGATGGTAGTATTTATTATACTAAAGCTTTTAGTAAATGAGCTACTGATATATATATAGTTTTGATACTAAAGAATGGACTAAAAATAAAAATCCTATTTACTGGTATGGAGGACTATTTGAATGTAAAAATAATGTTCTTACTGGTAGATATTTTAATACTTGCTATTTACAACGACATCATATAATTAATGGTTGGACACCTAAACCTACAATAAATATCGATTGTGTTGAAATAGAAATAGCTCCTGATAATTGGATTATGGCTGTTGATACTAATGATCTTGATTTAAGTTATCTTTCTTTAAGTTATGATATTCAATGGAAAGAATGTTCTTGTTTAAAAGGTATTCGTCTTGAAGATGTTACTCCTGAACTTGAAAAAAGAGCTTTTGAAGAAATTGAAAATAATAAATAGTAAATAAATATGAGTAGTTTATATAATATATCTAATGATATTCTTCGTATATTTAATGAAGTTGAACAAGCAGAAGGTGAAATTACCGATGAGCAATATAATGAACTTTGCATTAAACAAGAAGAACTTAAAGAAAAACTTGATAGTTATGTAAAGGCTATTAAAGTTTGGCAAGTTGATGAACAAGCTCTTAAAGATGAAAAGAAACGATTTAATGATAGACAAAATGTTTATAAAAATCGTATTGAACGTCTTAAAAAAGCAATGCTTGAAGCAGTTATTAATTTTGGAGAAACAGGTAAAAATAATAAATTTATTGAACTTCCTAATGTTAGAATATTTACTAAGAATACTCAAAGTGTCGAAATAAATGAAGCTCGAATTAATATTTTAATTTATAAATTTAGAGATTTAATTCAAGAACTTGTTCAACAAGGTATTCTTTATACAGGAGAAGATGTTGATTTAGTTGGTATATTAGATAGCATTAATGCTCAATGTATAGCTGAATTTGGAGAAGATTTTTCTCCTTTTAATATATCTGATTTAAAACATATTAAAATTAATATTTCTTATACTGATACTATTGAAGAATTATTAAAAAATAATCCAGATATTCTTCAACATTTAGGTAAAGAAGTATTTAGAACTGAAGTTATTAATGCTACTTCTAAAGACGAAATGAAACGTGTTATTAATATTTGTCAAACTTTAGAACAAGATCAACCTACAGTTGGTATAATAGTAAATAATCAATCTATTCAATTTAAATAATATGTTAGGAAAATTATATAAAATTAATGATAATGAAACTGGTTTTTCTTATGTACTTAAACGAGAAGCTGATATAATATTAAATGAAATAGATAAAAATAATCCTACTTTTCATTATAAAAAAGAATATTTTGATAATATTCTTAATATTTGTAAAGCTATAGATAAAATAAAGCCAGAGTCTGATGATGAAATGAAAGATATAATAGATACTATTAATAAACTTTATACTACTGGCTTATTATCTCCTTTGACTCTAAAAGATGATGAATTTAAATCAACAGGTAGTTTTAATTATCAAAATAATATTCGTTATCCTCTTATTTTAAAAAATACTAAAGATAATAAAATAATAAATAATAATGCTTATAAAGCTAAGATTTATAATATATACAACCATAATCTTGCCGCTAAAGTTTTTGAAAATGAGCCAGATATTTATTATAACCCTGTTATTTTTATTAATAAAGGAGGAGTTGTTACAGGAGAATATATTGCTATATGTGAAATAAGAAAAGAGGTTGTGGATAAACATAATTATACTATTCAAAGTATTGTTAATATTCCTTGTTCTCTTATTTTAGATAATGGCGATAGAATTATAACTGTTGACCATCGTGAACCTAAACTTAAAGTTTTAAAAGATTTCTATGAAGTTTATTTTAAGTTTGATAAAACTGTTCATGATAGAAAATATGATATTCGTAAATATGCAAAAATGTTAGCGTAATGAGTAGATATATTATTAAAGGTGTTCCATTTAGAACTAAAGGTGCAGTCAATGTTGAAGACTGCACCACTTCTGAAAAAGTTATTAAAAAAGCTGGTTTAGATTGGAGTGTTGATAAATGTTATATTTATGCTGCTATGTTATCTAATGGGAATGTTGAATGTCCGATTCAAGATAGCTTTAACGAAGATGGTGTAGATTACGCTCCTATAGATAATACTTATGGTATTTATCGTACTGATAAAAATATTCCATTAGGAATAGTTAAAGGTAGATATACAACTGTTCAAAATATTGATGCCTTTAAATTCTTTGATAAAGCCATTGGTAAAAATAAAGCTATTTGGCAAACAGCTGGTGCTTTTGGTTATGGTCAAAGAATATTTGTTAGTGCCAAATTACCAAATAATATATTTGTTAAAGATGACGTTGTAGATAATTATCTTGTATTTACTACTTCTCACGATGGTTCTACTGGAGTTAAAATATTACTAACACCTATAAGAGTTGTGTGTGAAAATACTCTTAATGCTGCGATTAGAAATGCTGAAAGTTATGTTAGTTTTAGACATACTAAATCTGTTCATGATAATATAGATATTGCTGATGAAATATTGGGTATTACTAAATCTAAGATTAATTTTCTTAATGAAGTATATAATCATATGTATAAAAGTACTATAAAAGATGAAGAAGTACAAAGTTTCTTTGGTAAAGTAGTTTTTACTGATGATGAATATAGTAGAATTTATCAAACTGGACATAATATTCAACAAGTTATTATGAGAGATTTTTCTGCAATAAATGACGCTGAAATTAGTATGAAAAAAGTTAACGTTGTTGCAGAAATGAATAATTACTATTATAGTGGTATTGGACAAAAAGAAATAATTAATACTAAATGGGGTGCTTATAATGCTGTTACTGGTTATTATTCTAATATAGATAATTCTAACGGACTTAAACGTATGGATTCTATTCTTTATGGCAGTAAAGCTAAAAAGATAGAACTTGCTGGTAATATATTAATGAATATGTAACAATCTTTTAACAATAAAATTAAAATGAGTAAAATACCTTATGTTTTAGCAGACGCTGTTTATTATGCAGCAACAACACCAGATGATGGAACTCTTTATGATACATTAGTTAAAATGTTTGATACTTTAGATCATGTTGGTGTTAATGTTTATCGTGAAGACGAAACCGTTAAACTTCCTGTTTATAGTAAACAAGGAGATGCTTGTATGGACGTTTATGTTCATAGTATAGAAGAAAAAGATGATCGTGTAATTTATCACACAGGACTTCATTTTAAACTTCCTGAAGATTATGAAATGGAAATTCGTCCAAGAAGTAGTAATACTAAAACTATGGCTATAATGCAAAATAGTCCTGGTACTCTTGATGAAGGTTACACTGGCGAACTCATGATAGTTCATAGAGCTATTGACGCTCCATTTATTCCTGTTATTGAATATAACGTTGGAGATAGAGTTGCTCAAATTCTTGTTCGTCATCGTGAACAAATTATTTGGGACGAAGTAGAAACTATTGAAGAACTTGGTGAAACTGAACGTGGAGCTGGTGGATTTGGTAGTACAGGTAAATAACAAAAATTTAATAATTAAATAATCATGATTGCGTTTGATGTTTTTTATTGTATTGTAATACTATCTGCAATAGCTATTATAATATATCTTTACGTTAAACTTAAACAACCTGTTATCAATCTTATTAATGTAATTAAATCTGTTTATGAACTTCTTCGTAAATTTGTCCTTATTAAACAAGATTTAGATAATACAATTAAACAAATAAACGCTGCTCGTAGAGATATTGCTTCTGTTAAAAGTAGAATTAATGAAATTAATGACGCTATTATTATAAATAAAATCAATAGTAAGCGAAATATTGCTAAAACTAAGAGTAATAAACAATAACAAACAAATAATGAGCTATAAATGGTGATGATTACTCTACGGGGGATTCCACGGAGCGTAGCGGAGTGGGTATTGCTTATAAGAATCAAATTGTTAATTTTGCAAATTTTGATGTTGATGCTCGTCGCTTCGCTCCTCGCGATTCCCCGTAGAGAAGTTGCAACCAATCATGGCTATAATCCGATTAATTATGAACGTATTTTTAATTATATCAATTTCGACAATATTAGTTATATTAATATTGTTACTTAGATACTTGATAGTATCTATTGAAGATCTTAAAGCTCAAATTGTTGCTTATAAAGAGCAAGTTATTAAAGGTCAAGGTTATACTGATGATTTATTAAATGATATTTCTAAAGATGTTGAATATATTCGTGCTAATATAAATCACAAAGATATGTATAATACTTGTATTGAACTTATTGGAACTATACATAATACTTTACTTGATTATATAAATAAAGCTGGTAGACTTGGTGAAAGTACAACAAATCGTCTTATAAATATTACTAATGAAATTGGATTTACTCGTGGAGATATTAATGCTATAAATGATAAAGTTACATATATTGCTGATATAGTTGGTCATATTGACGATAATATTACACCAAAAACGAAAATTAAAGCTAAAAATAGCTCTAAGAAGTCCGAGTAATATAATTATACCAAATCATAAATATATTACGAAATTAAGCTAAAAATAGCTATTGTAACGCAAGTTAGCACCCATAGAAAAGCCCGTAACAGACATTAGTTTGTTGCGGGCTTATTTTTTTAACACATTCAACTACTGATTAACGTTCAATAATAACTCTACCTTTAGAATCAAGTTTACAACCATTAGGAAATTTAAGTTCATAAAGAGTTACAAATTCATCATAATTTCCTCTAAAGATAAAGTTATGATTAACAACATATATAGACTTTTTAGTTGTAGCAGCAAGAAGAGCAAGATTATCACCTGCGCAAGGATAAGGTAAAGCTGGACGAAGTAAAGCATTAAGTGCTTCATAAAATCTTTGTCTATGACAACCACCCCAAGCTACAAATTCTTTTTCTGGTATTTCAACAAAGTTACCGTATAATTGAATATGTTTAAGTATATATCCTATAATAAAACCGGCATATGAAGATTTATTTAGCCAATAAGGAAACATATCTCCAATAGATTGCATACAAATACAATAATTACCAAGTTTAACTTGTTTAGCGGTAGATGTAAATTCTTTTTCCTTAACATTGTTTTCAAATTTAATAGTAATATGTTTATCAACATATTCAGGGTCAATAGTAAATGGAGTAGCAATAATATTTTCTAACTTTCTACAACTCTTAGCAGCTATTAGTTCTTTAGCTTTTTGAACAGCTTTAGTTTCAAATGTATATTGAGGCATATATTCAATAATTATTATATTTGTATATAGATAAATATAATAAAAATGTTACATATAGCGGACATTTCATGTTAAAAAAAGTGTTAAATGTACTATATAGCGGACATTTAACATTTCTAACTGTTTGATAATCAATGATTTATAAATATTCTCTTATTAATAATATATAGCTACTATACGCACTATTATATGCAATATACTCTTGGTCATGTGCAAATATAAAAATAGCTGGAGAATAAACTCCAGCTATATAAACAATAGTAATAATATTTATTTAATCAGGATTAATTTGGTCAGCAATATATTTACTAATTTTCATATTCAATGCTTTCTCATTAATTCTATAATAACTATTATTTTTAGTCATATTATTAAGTCTTTCAATAACTCTATAAATAGGAATATTACGTTTAATAAGCACACCAACTTTATTTTTACCTTTATAAATGCCAGTACTATAAACAGGATCAAAATCTTCATCAAATAGCCAACGAGCAGTATAATCCATAATCTTAATTAAATCACTTGGGCCATTATATGCTGCAATAGGACTTGACCAAAGAGTTTTACCTTCTGAATAAAGTCCCCACGGAGTATACATTTGAGATTCAGAAAGAAGTCTATCTGCAAGATATAATCCTGTAGCAACAACATTACTTTCTTTTTCATCATCGTCATCTGTCATAGCATATATAGTAATTCCTAATAATAAAGCACTAAGAATACCATATAAATCACCAAGACAACGTTTAACAGCGTTACGTTCCCACGGAGACATTAAATTCCAATTAGTTTTAATATTAGTTATAGTATTTATTACAGCTTTAAAAGTGTTTTGAACAGAAGCAACAGCTATGCCAACATATCCATCTCCTTGTTTTTTAGCGTCGCTAACAACATTTCTAAATTCTTTACTAAGAAAATCAACAAAAGCAACATAAGAACCTACTTCTATAGTATTAGTTTGCTCATTATAATATCCACGACGACGAAAACGTTTCATAACACCGGGATATAAATGTTTATGATATTGCATAACTAAACTACCCCACCAAGTAAATTCAATAAGAGCAGCACCAAGTTTATCATAAACACCATGAATTTTCTTGTTTAGATTAACAGTTTTATTTTTTATATCATTAATCATATCTGGAGTAATTTCCGCTCCAGCTTTTGGAACAATTTCTCCATTCTTTAATTCAAGTAAATCGATAATAGCAGGTTTAGTTTTCCATTCTTCTTTAGCTTTTTTAATAGCTTGGTTTTTAGCATGAATATATTCTTGAATTATTTCTTTACTCGCATGTGCTCTAAGGAAATCTTCTATAATATTATGTTTAAATGTATCATATTTAAATTGTTCAGTTTTATCTTGTCTAATAATACGTTTAAATTCTTTTAATTCTTCAAGTAAATCTTTATCTTTAGAAATAACAGAAACCATAGTATCATATTCTAATTTCCAAACATATTCAGAAAAACTACCACAACGTTTAACACCGTCTATATCGTCAAATATTTTATTAGATTTAAGAACAGCAAATAGAACAGTATTTTGCATAAAATGTTCACCACCAGATTGTAAACTATACATTAAATTGCGCATTCTACGAGCATATTCTCCAGCAGTTTCTCCACGAACTCTTTCTGTCATTGCATCAAAATCAACAACTTTAAAATATTTAGTAAGAGCAACAGCAAAATTATCACTTTTATCTTTATACATATCAGCAATCATTCGTAAAGAATTATTCATATACATTCCGATAGATTCTCTAATATCATTTTTACTAAGATTATCTCCAGCAAATGCTTCACCCATGATATTTGCAAAACCAGTACCAATATTAGCTATACCTCCAGTAACGTTAAAAATCATATATTTAGCAGAAGTAATATTACGAGCTAAATCTGCATATTTATTTAATTTAGACTTTTCTTTAAATTGCTCAAAAATAAGACGACGAGTAAAACCATAAACTTGTTTTAAAGTATTATCTTGACTAATTGTATGATAACTATCTTGAATATCAACACTTGTACGTTTATTAATAACAGGTCTACCAGTAAATTTACTAATTTTGACAGCTTCAGTATTTTTCAAATCTTCTTGAAGTAAATATAACCAATTTTTAGCTTTATTACGAGCATTTATAACAACTTGATTAGAAATAGCTTCTGCAAATACACTACGATAATCTTTATCAAATAATTGTTTATCTATTTCAAGATTACTCTTTTTAATTTCTTCATTTTTCTTTTTAGTATCTTGAAGATATTTGCGATAACTTTCATCTGTTTCTCCAATTCCTTTAGGACGGATTTCTTCTAATTCTTGATAACCTTTACCTTTTAGAAGTTTAAGCATGTCATTTTCTACTTCATAATCATTAGCATAATCAACTTTAGCATTCCATCTATCTTCACTATCATTTCTAAATTCTAAACCAGCAGCCCCTAATAATTGATTAACAGCCCATTTTGTATCAGTAACAACTTTACGTCTACGAGGAATATAACCTTGATCAACAAATGTATTATGTTTATTATGTTCAGCAAAGAAATCCATAGTTTCTTGAAGTAAACTTTGCATTTCTTTTTCTTTAGGACTTAAAGTAACATAATTATTATAATGTCCATTATCACGATTATAATTATTACTATATTTTTTATATTTTTTATTTACATATTCATCTTTAACTTGTTTTTCAGCATTTTCATTAGTAGGAACATAACTATAAGTTCCTTTAAGAGAACCTTCTGGATTAACTTTCATTTCAGTCCAAACACGAAGTGGTTCAAATTTATGTTTATACGGATTATAAACATGATTAGCATCAAACCATTCTTTAAAATTACCATTATTGCTTGCTTCATTCATAGCAGCATAATAGTATTCATTAGGAATAAAATCAACATTATTTTCTATAAGCTCTCTTGCAGCAGTTTTCTTTTTATTAATATATTTATCATTTTTTGGTTCTATATATCCATAAATGTCATTATTAGGAGTATAATTACCGTTATCATCTAATATAATTTCTCCACTATTATCTAATTGACAGAAAATATTAATAAAAGTATCAAAATCTTTAGTACCTTTTAAATTACTTAAAGCCCAACTAAGTTCTGTATTAAAAGCAGTATTATTAGTTTTAAATTCAACTTCTTGTTTAAATTTTTGACGAATTTCTTCTGGTTTACGTTTACCTTTAATATTTCGTAAAGCTGTATATAAATTAGCAAGTTCTTCTCTTTCTTCTTCAGTAAGTTTAGTAAATATATCTTTAGCATGAATACGTCCATCTCCACCAAATTCAATAGCTGTAATAGTTTTTCCTAATAATTCGTTAATTCTACCTATAATTTTAATTCTTCGAGGATTAACTTCTTTTTCATTTTCACTTGGGTCACGAAGCATTCTATAAAAATTATCATCAAATATAGGAAGATTATTAGGAATATCTTTTATTAATATAGCTTCTCCAGCGTTACTATCATAACTAAAATCATATTTATGTTTAGTAAGTTCTTTTATAGTAGCAATATCTTTATCACTTAATTTTCGAGCATCAACATTACCAAATTCATCATAAGCATTAGCATCATCTATTATTTTCTTAATTTTAGCACTTTTTAAATTGTCTTCATCTTTAAGTATAGAAAATGCTTCGTTAATTTTATCTTTAGCTTCTTTATTAAGAATATAATAACTATTATTTTTAATCCATTCATAAGCACTTCGATATTCAATATTTTCCAATCGTTTATCTAAAGTTTGAATAGGATTATTTTTTTCATAATGTTTAATAATAGCTAAATTCTTTTCAAGATTTTCTTTAAATTCATCTGTATCATTATAATCAAAATATTCTTTATCAAGAGCAGATTTAGCTTTAATAAAATTTCTTAATTTAATAGCACGTTCTCTTTCTTCAGGAGATTTAAGAGTTTCAGTATCTTTATATTCAGAAGTAAGTTGATTAATTTTCTTATCAATTTCTTTTCTTCTATTACGTTCTTGAGTAGTTAAAGCAATATCTGGTTGATCATCAATAAATTTCTCATGAATATATTCCATATATTGACGATATTCTTCAGGAGCAGCTTCAAATATTTCTCTAATTAAAGCATTCTTTTTAACATAATATTCTCGAACAACAGGTTGTTCAACATTATCAGCATACCATTCATCACGTTTAAGTTTAGCAGCAATATATTCTTTACTATCTATACCATATTTATCAAGAGTGTCTTTAACAGCATCAACTAATTTATCTCTATCAGTAAGAAATTTAGCTGTATAAGATCTAATAAGTTGACCATTTGAATTAATAACATTTTCCCATCTAAAACTACCACTTTTAGCTAATATATTATCAAATCTTTTAAGAAACTCATTTTTCTTACGTGGAGCATCTTGCGTTGCAGCTTGATTCATAATTCTATTAACAATCTTAATAATAACTTGTACTTGTTTATTGCTTAACATTGCAATATCTCCAATATTAGTTTCCCACCAACCAGAATCACCAAAAGTATCTTTAAGATTAACAACGTTCATTCGTATATTAGGATTGTTAGCAAATTCATTAGCAATATATTTATTAAACATATTATCAAATCCTTGTTTAATAATAGAAGAATTACGAATTTTATTTATAGAATCACGAATTTTTTGAATATATCTTTTAGTATCTTCGTCCATACCGTCAATAGGAAGACTCATAATATTTCCAAAAGTATCGCCAAATGTAATAGCTTCAAGTAATAATTTAACTATATTAGAAACTTCATCTGGATTACTTCTTAAAACTTCATATAAATCAGATTCTCCGATATTATATTCTTTATCGCCTATAACATAATGTTTCATTTGTTTATCGATCATATCAGCATAACTACTAATATAATCGCTAAGAATATGATATATATTTCTTCTATTATCTTTAATATCTTTAGAACGATAAGAATTTATACCTTTTATATTTAATTTACGAAGTGCTTTAGCAGCAATATCATCACCTCGTTTTTCAGCTCTTCTAAGAGCAGCAATCATGGCAACAGATGTTTCATCTACTTCAGTTATTCTATTAGCATTATCTATATAATCATCAGTTATATCAGTAGTAATAGCATACGCTTCATCATTAAAATTATCTCTATTTTCTTGTTGTTGTTTTTCAAATTCTTCTCTAACACTTTCTTCAGTAATATGTTCAATTCTATAATATTTGTGAGCTTCAGTCTTAGAAGCTAAAGCACTTCTATAAGCATCACGTTCTTCAATTCTAACTTTTTGAATATTTTCTGTATTATTAGAAGAAACATTATTAATTAAATCTTTATGTAAGTTAGATTTAAAAACAGGAGACGGAGAATATCTTCTAATAGTAACAAGAATATTACCTGCTTCAGTAGGAATACTTTGTGTAATAATATCAGTTTTTCCTACTTGTTCGCTAATATAAAAAGAATCAGAACGTATAACTCCATAATCACCTCTCTCCTCTACGGGGGATTGAATATAAGCCTCTATATCTTTAAATAGTTTATTAAGTTCAGCTTTTTGTATTTCAGTACCATTAACAGAAACATTCTGAAATTCATTAACATTATCTATAGCATTATTTTCTAAATTAAATTTATAACGAGGAATAATATATTCTTTATATTTATCTTTTAATTTTACTTTATTATCTTTATCAATAAAATATTCTTTAGCTCCAATATTTTCAGCTTCAGCAATAACAGTATTATAGAAACTAATATCTCCATATTTATTATTATTTGGATTAACACTATAATCTCCTGTTTCATTAGGTTCAAGTAAATTCATAGGAATAAGATAAACTCCGCTTTCATGTTTATCTATTTTATACAACGTACTAATTTTATTACCACCAGCACTTCTATTAACAACAATATAATCTTGAGGAGATTTAGCGTCTTCAACATTAATTTCATTAAGTAAAGTTTTAAATCTACCATCAAAAGGAATAAATATTAATCCATTACCTCTATTACAAATATTAAATTGAAAAGCAGCATTACTTATACCTTTATTGTTTTCAGGTTTACCAAGTTTAATAGATTTACAATATTCTTTATGACTACGAATAAATTTATCAATAAATTCATCAGTAACTCCTGCTGCAGGATTAGCATAATATCCAAATATTTCTCGAATAGCAGGAACAATTCCAGTTCCCATATCTTCTATATTTTTATACAAAGAATTATTAGTAATAACTTTATCAACAGCACCTCTTTTAAATTTAAATCCATCAACAACAAAAGCATATTTAATTAAATCAGTAATAGCAAGTCTAAATATAGGAGATTTATTAAAGAAACTTGTACCAAATTCAATATAAATATCGTCCATATTTTCAGCAGAATCTGTAAATTTAATACTTTGATGAGTAAATCCTTTACGTTTAAGTTCAAATTGATTATTAAGATTTACATTAAGATAATTAAAAATACCTAAATCTCCGTTAATATGTGTTTGAATCCAAGATATTTTTTGAGCAGGAGTAAGAGCGTTAAATTTATCAAGTTCTTCTTTTGTAGGATTAAATACATCTTTAATATCAAAATTAATTTTTTGAGTAGTTTCAAAACCAAATATACGAGAAATTTCAGCATTCCAATAATTAGTATCGTTTTTAGTAGATTTAACAATAGCTTCATTATTATCATTTAACCAACCTTCTTCAGTAATAGTTAAAGGAGTATTAATTATAGGAACTTGAGAATATATCATATTCATCATATATTGTTTATATTCTCTATATTGTTTAGGGGTAAATGTAACACCTAATTTAACTTGAACAGCATTAAGTACAGCATTATAAACATCATTTTCAGTTGGAAACAATTGTTTATTAACATCAACACTTGTTAATGTAGCATATTTAAAAAATGCAGCTAAAAATGGATAAACGCTATTTTCAACATCAATATCTCCTTTAACTAATTCATCTAAATTACTAACCTCGTTTTTTTCAATTTTAATAAATCCCGGATAAAGTTTTTCAATAAGACGTTTACTTCCACACATTACAGTATTACCAACTTCATTATCGGTAAATCCATAAGCAATAACATTATCAACAATAGTACGAGTTTCTCTAATAGTTTGTTTTGCACCAAAATTATCAGGATTACAACAACGAAGAACTTTTTCAAGATTTTTAGTAGTTTTATTAATCTTATTAAAAGCTAAACAAACAGCAATATCAAAAACAGCATTTTTAATATCATTATCTTTTTGTGATAATTCAGAAATATTAGTTATTTTGGACGATTCTAAGCGTGATTTTAGCACTTTTGCATTCAACGTGAATTGTTGTTCCTGTATAGGCTTTTGCGTTGAAATTTCAGCCCCAAATAGCTCTCTATACGCATTTCTGAATTGCTCGTTGGAGTTCAATGCTAACAATATCGATTCATAGTTAGAATAGTCAGTAATGTCAGTAGCACCAAGTTTAAAACCAGCTTTAGCAGCTATTCTCTTAATAGCTTTCTGAACACTATTACCACCTCCTGTAAGATATAAACTATTACTTTCATTATTAACTTCATTAATGGTAGTAATAGCAGGTTGCATTAAGAATGCAATAGCAGTTCTATAATCCATACCTGTATCTATAAGAGTTTTAAACGTTCCAAAAGTAAATTCATTTTCGTTAAAAATAGAACCTTCTTTAATAGCATCAAGAATATGAGCAGTAGTTTGAGAACTATAAACAGTAATTAATTCACCAACAACATTACGATTATTATAACTATTAGCTAATCTATAATGTTTAACTCTTGCAGTAACAGCTTTACCAACTTCATTAGTTTTCTTACCGTCTTTATCTAATAATATAACATCTCCTTTTTTAGTAGTTTCATTATATAAACCATACGCTTTAATCATCATCTCAGCATCATAAATAAATTCACCATTAGCATCTTTTTCAGTTAAATCATATTCAGCAATAATTTCATGGCCTTTTCCTAAATATCCTTTAGCATAATTGTTAACACTATTAAAAGTATCTCGTGTAACAGAAAATGCTTTAAGAGAAGCTCCACCCATAGCGTTTTCCATAAAATCCATTTGATCAAAAGGATTATAAACGCTACGACTAACAGAATCGGCTCCACGAGCTTTATCCATTTCTTTCATAGCAGATGAAAGTCTATCAAAATTACTTCGAGAATAATTCTCTTCCCTACTATTACTATCAGCCATAATAGCGATCATAGCATCAAGAATATTATTGTTTCTAACAACACGAGGTAATTTATCAACTTCATCTAATTTAGAAAACTCATTAAAAGTCAATAGTCCAGCTTCTTTACCAATATTAGTAAGTTCTTTATAAAGATTATCTCTATTATCTTTTTCTGTACGAAGTTTTTTAACAACATCACGAAGACGTTTTTGAAGTACTTTATATTTATCTTCATGAAATTCATCTTCAATATCAGAAGAAATTTTATTATTGATATTATCTTCTATATAATACTTATATTTAGCATAATCAGTTTTAAAATCGTCAGCAGAATATTTTTTAATTCTTTTAATATTACCATTTTTATCTTTTACAACTTTAAGCGAATGACAAATGCCGTAAACAGAGTCAACGTCAAAGTCAGAACCAGTTTGGGTAACCCATTCATCAGGCAACATAATAGTACTACCATAAACATCATTAAGAAAACCAACAACTTTAACAATAGAAACAGATTGTTTTCCTTCAGTAGGAATACGATAAGCAAGTTGAATATCAAGACCTTCTTTTTGTATCATTTCAAGAGCTTCTGAAGTATTAGGAATAAGATTGCTCCAACGAGGAATCATAACTTCAGCATAAGCTTCTTGTTTAACTTCATATTTATTTTTATCTTCATCAGATAATTTATCATATTCAGTTTCTTCTATTTCAACTCCAGTTTCTTTATTAACAATAACTCTTGGATGATATTTAAGTTCTCTAAGTTTACCATTATTATCTAAAACTTTCATACCATGACCAACTTGAGTAACTTGTGCAGCATGCCAACCAGGAAATTTTTGTCTTGTAATACTACTATTAAATATAGCTTGTGCTATACTTTCAAGTTTACTACTAACGTTATTCATATAATTAGGCATAGCTGGATTACCAAATTCATCAGGAGTTAAATATTCTATAAAATTAGAATCCATACCAAGACGCTGAGCTTCAATACGAGCTTTCTTATAAAAATCAGTAAAATCTAATGTTTGTTTATCGCTATTAATATTAACTAATTTACCATTTTTATCTTCTTTCCAGCCCATATTAAAAAGAAGTTTTTTAAAATCTTCTTTAATATTAGCGCAATAATTTTTAAAGAAAGTATCAATATAAGGTTTAACAGATTCATTAGCATTATCACAAATCTTTTTAGTAATTTGCACACCGGCTTTATTTTGAGCATCTTTCATGTGCTCTGGAACATCTTGTTGTTTATAAAGAAAACGATAATAATAATCTTCTATAGCATTTTCATTATTAGAAATAAGATCTTGTTCAAAATTAGGATTAATATTTCCATCATTATCCCAAAATGTTAAAACATTCTTTTTAGCAGCTTTGCTTGTTTCATTAGTATTAACTTGTCCAATATCATATTTATGCATGAAATTGTAAAGTTCTTTAAGTTGAGTTCCTTCAAGAAGTTCAGGAATAAGAACAAATTCAGCATTTTTAATTTGACGAGGATAATGTACTCCAGTATAACTATCATATTTATGATCATAATAAAAATTCTTCTGTACTTGAATACGAGAATTAATTTTACTAATATCTATATCTTCAATTCTACGTTGACCAGTTCTAAGTTCATAAAGTTGTTGAAATATATCTTCATATTCTTTAAAAGTGCCATCAGCATAACGTCTACGCATAAATTCTTCAATAGTAATAAAAGACTGTGCGTCATTAGTTTTACTTGCTTCTCTATATCCATTAGCAATTTCAGCAGCTTTTTTAGTAGCAGCAACTTCACCAAGTTCATCTTTAAGATAATTAAATAATTCTTGTTGAATATTATTAGCTTGTTTACTTGGTCTTACAGTATTATTAATAGTAACAGCTCTAAAACCATTACGAGCATATTTTCCAGCATAGTGTACTATTGCATAACCCTCTACGGGGGAATAAGCATTAGCATATTTATCTATTGTAGTATTACCAAATTTAATCTCTTGTTTAGCTCCGTTATAACCAACGGTTTCTTTAATTTTAGCACTAAGAGTATCATTAATATCAAATCCAGCATAAGCAGTTCCACCAGCTTGTATTTCTTTAGCTCGTTTAAGAAAATCTTTAGCATCTTTATAAAACTTAACATCGCCTTCAAGAATATCGTCTAATTGCATATACGCATTAGCAGTATTAAGAGCAAAATCAACTAAATCTTCATTACTTTTTTGTAGTTCTTGAAGAAGATTTTGATATTGTTTGCCATGAGCTACAATCTCTTTATTAAAAGATTTAATCCATTGTTCAACAATATTATCTATAATACTTTTTACTTCTTGAGTTTCGTTAAAAACGATTTTACCATTTTCAATTCTAATAAGAGGACTATTAATATTTAAAGTAGCAGCATTTCCTTTAACTTGAATAAGTCCTCCGGCTTCGCCTACGGACGTTTCCCCGTAGAGAAGTAATGCACGTTCAAGCTCTTCACCAGCTTTATAATCTTTTGTATTAAATAGTTTTTGAAAGCTAAAGAAATTTCCACTTAATTTACCAGCTTTAGGATTAGATTTAGTCTTTTCTTTATCAAGCCATTTGCCTTCAACAAGAATACATTCTCTACCTTTATCATCATAAGTAATTTTATTAAAATGTACTCTTTCAATTAAACCATTGGTGTCTTTACGAAGAACCCAATTACCTTTACTATCATTATCAAATAAATAATTTAATTGATTAATAAACATATTAAGTTCTCCGATAACATTTTGTCTAAATCCAGCAAATATAGGAGCAGCTCTATTAATACGAACATCTATAGAACCATTTTCAATACCTTCTTGTTTAAGAATATCCGCTATATCTGCATAAAAATCATCACTAAGTTTATTATCATTAACTGACGAAATACCTTCTATTTCTATATTATATAAAATATTATTTATTTCACCTTCAATTTTATTTCCTTTAATCCAAACAATATCAGGACTATCTTTAGTTTTATAAACAATAGGTATAGAAATAGTGCCATCTTCATTTTCAATATAATAATATCGATTAAAGTTAAAAGTAGATAATTCTCCTTTAATAACAGAATAAATATCTTTAACAGACCATATATTATTTTTATTAGCAGCAGCTTTATCTTTAGCTTCTAAATATTTATCATAATTTTCATCTGTATTTTCTAAAGCATAATTATCTATTTCATTACGTCTTTTATCAGCATATTTAGCAATATCTGTAGCTAAAGCTGTAATTGTATTTTTAGCGTCAAGTTTAGGAGCTTGAATAATAAAGTTTTTAGGAGCGTCAGAAGGAGTACGGAAAAAATATCCAGCTTGTGAAGCATTTAAAGCTGCTTTAGAACTGCCAATATTTTGTCCAGCAATAATAGGATTAAAGTAGGCAACCATAGAAGTAGCAAAATAATCTCCTTTAGACATTTTAGCATATAAAGCAGATTTATCACTTTGCATATCTTTAACACCGTTAAATAAACTTATTTGAATAAGTTTTTGAGCGTTAGGATTAATAGATACATTACCTCTATCATCTCTCATAAATAATCCTTCTTGAATATATTTACCATTAGCTCCTTTAATTCCCCAAAAGAAACTATTATATTTATATTGTTCTCCTTTATTAATTTCTTCTAAAAGATTTCTTAGACCAACTTGAGCATCTTTTTTATTAGCATAATTAATTTGTTTAAGAAGATTAGTAATATAACTGTTATTAATTACATCAGATGATAAATTACCTTCAGCATTAACGCTATTTAATTCGTTACGTACAGCAGAATAGTTAACAAGTTTTTGACATATATTAACTATCGGTTCATTAAGTCTATCATAATTAATATTAGAAGAATCAAATAAAGGAGGTTCTTTAGTATATTTCTGTCCAATTTCTTCAGAATATCTTACAGCTTCATTATAAGCTTTTCTTTCATTATTATACTTATTATATGACTCATTATATTCTATAACAGTAGTTTCAACTTTTTGTAAAAGATCTGCTATATTATTTAATAGCCCAATCATGTTAGACCTAACAGGATTACTTCCGTTATAAATAAATCCAAGTATTTCATTACGAGTTACTTTAGGATAATATTTTTTAAGTACTTCATAAATAGCTTCTTCTATTTGCTTATTTAATTCTTTAGGAGTAACACCATCATCTTTAAGTCTAACAGCAACAAGTCTATTAGAACTTTTATCTAAACGAGCGACTAATTCTTTAATACGATTAATATCGTTTTCAGTATATAAATCTCTCATTGTACTACGAGTTGTATTTAGCATATTATATATCATATAACTCATAGCATCTAAAGATTTATTGGATTGTTCAAAAGTAATACCAGATTCAGTAATAATAGACATTGTTTTAATAATCTTAGGATTACTTAATTGACAAAATATTCGATTAGCAAATACAGGGTCATTAATACAATCATCTGCAATTTTAATTAATCCATAATCTTCAGCAATATCTGTTGCCATTCTTACAATACTATCTATAAAATCATTAACAGAATTAAAATTACCTCTTGTATATAATTCTCTAATAATAAAATTAGCACCCATAGTAGTTTTAAGGCCGATTTCATTATTAGTATCATAATTATAAACTTTTGTACCAACTTCTGATGGAGAATCTAATTTATAAATAGTATTAAAATATAATTTTAAATCAGCAGCAACAGGTTTTTCAAAACTTGCCCAAAGTTTATCTTCCCAAGACTTAGTAGTTTCATCAACACTTTCAGCACCCGAATTAGTATAATCTTCATCGTCAGTAAAATTTTCATTAGTAAGTTTATTACTTTCTAATATATTTTCAAATTCACCAACTATATTAACAAGTTTACTACTTTCAAATGCTTTTGTAAACCAAAAATTAGGATTACGTTTAACTTGTTCAATATAATTATTACGATTCTTTTGTGTTATATTACCAAATTTATTAACTAAATTATATGCTTTATTATATTGTTGTCTTCTTGCTTCAGTATATTCTTTATATACTTCATTAAGTTTCTTTTTATTATTATCTACATCATTATCGTTCTTAATAAGTTGTTTAAGCTCTATTATTTTCTTATTAAGACGTATAGCATTATTGTATGCTTCTTTAAATTCTTTAATAGTATTATCATCAATTTCTTTATTTTGATTATAAACTTTTAAAGCAACATTATTAATATAATCTTTTTCAAGAGCGTCAATAGCTTTTTGAATTATTTTAACTCTATTAAGTTTAACATTGTTATATTTACTCGATTTACGTTCTTGCTCATAAAGAAGAGAAATAATAGTAGCGGTATCATTAATAGCAATATTACGAGCTTTAACACTACTAAAACCCATTAACAAATCAGCTTGACGTTTAGCAGCAGCTGTTGTAACATCTTGGTGTTTAAGTTCATAATATTGTTTTAAAATTCGTCTAACAGTATTTTGTTTATTTTCTAAAATAGACTTAGTAGAATCAAATTTTTCATCTTTTTTACAAAATTCTAAAAAATCATCGCTCTGAATATATCCAGCAAGCACTTTAGCTTTCTGTTTAATACCATCAGAACAATACTCTACAGTTTTCTTAAGAGTGTCATTAACATCTCCTTTAATAACATAACCAAATTCAAAACATTCCATAACATTAAGTTTAACAATATTAATAAATAAAAACCGTCAATTATGATAGCTGTTTTTAGCTTCATAATTGACGGTAATATATAAGGCTTAACTACTTATCTACATGCGTATTTAAGTTCGCCATTTCGCAGCATTTTAGCTATTAACGGCTTGTCTTGCTCCGAGTAGCTATTGAGATAGTCTGCCATGTTATTAATTCGAGTAATATCCAGAGTTTCAGCAATGATATTACCGTCATTATTTTTAACAGCATTAATATCCTCTATATCAGAAGTAATTGATAATAGTTCATCAGACTCATTATTAATAGTATTATAATCTTCATCTTCAATTATATCAGAATCATAATCATCTTCGCCAAATTCATCATCTTCTTCATTAATATCTTCTTCTATAATTTCAGATTCTTTAGTAATATCTTCACCAACATCTTTATCAGATAATACTTGATTATCTTTAATATCTTGCTTTATTTCATTTTCGTTACTTATATTGTTATCATTAATATTTAATATCTCATATTGACGAGCAAATATAGTATTGTTTTTAATACTACTATCTTTTATATTAAATATTTTAAGTAATATATCAATAATCTTTTGAAAAATACTTTTCTTTTCATTATCTTCTGTAACAACGGCAACACCTTCTCCAGTATATTCAACTTGATTTAAATACTTAATAATATTACTTTGAGATAAACTTTCAACAAGCCATTCTTCAGCAAATACTCTACGTTGTTCATCTTCAGAAAGTTCAATATAATTATCTTTTTGTTTAGCTTTAATACGTTCAAAATAATCTTTAAAAGTAAAACCATTATCTTCAATCCATTTCTTAATGTTGACAGCTAATCTATAACGTTCGCTATTTCTATCTCCATAATTAACATCATTATTAACAGTTTCAATAAATTTATTATAAGTTTCAAATAAATCATCTATAATATTTTCTTTATCAAAAAGATTATGTTCATCAATATGAGCATGAAGTTGTTCATGAATAAGTAATCGAACTAACGTAGTAGGAGAAGAATTAGCTAAATTAGAACCAGCTTTAGTAAATATAACAGCTTTTTTATCTCGATTATATTTAGCATTACCTGTTTTGTCTTTTTTATCATAATAATAAGTACCAGAAACGATAGGAATACCATAAACATTTTTGCCAGTAAGTAAATCAATAGTTGATTTAGGAATAGCAGCTTTTTCAAGAAGACGTTCTGTAGAATTAGCTTTTTCAAGAGTAGCAGTTTGAATCGTGTTAGCAACTCCAACAATTGAATCTTCCTCTACGGGGGATTGAACTTGATCAGGTACGGCAAGAGTAGCAACATTGATATACATAGAAGTAGCTTTATCAACATCGTTAAAGAAACCTCCGTGCTTATTAACTCCTTGATTTGTATTAAAAGCATTATTTTGAAGAACAAAATCTCCAAAATTATCATATACAATTTCGCTATCTCCGAGTTTAACTACAAATTTATTATCTCTTTTAAAGAAATAAGGATTATCTGTAGTATTACCATTACCAACATTATTAAGAGCAAAGAATGTTCTATTATAAATAGTATTATTAGTTATTTCTGTAGCAATAATATTTATAAGTTTATCGTTAACATTAATAAAACTTGTGGTTTTTGAATTATCACCTGCAGGATTATAAGTAATACCTGTACCTAATTCGTTTGAATTACCAGCTTTAAACTTATGTATAATAACGTTAAACTTAGAAGTATTATGCCCAATAGAAAGAATTATTTGATTATTAGAACTAATAACGTCATAACCATAAAATATACTTGGAAATTTAGTATTGGCAGAGTTAAATAATAAACCAAGTTTATCTCTAATTTCTTCAAAAGTATATTTTCTATTTTGAAAACCAGTTAAAATATCAACAAGTTCTTTATGAAGATTTTCTTTAATTTTACCATCAACTTTATTAGCACTTGTAAACATGGCTATAATAGGAGTTTTACTTCTACCTCCAATTAGGAAGCCCATATTACCAGCAAGAAAAGGAGCAATAATTTGTTGTTTCTCGCCTGTTAATTCATTGATAGCAACTATACCATCTTTATCACTATCAATACCAACAATAGCGTGTTGGTCAGATTTAAAAGGTAATTCATTAACACCTTTTTCAGTATTTTCAATAATAGCATCAGAAGTTTCTTTTACACCTTGATTTGTTCCTGTTTGTCCAGCATATTTAACAATAACTTTTTTACCATTAGCAGCAAGAGTTCCAATTTTATGAGTATTTTTATAATTATTAAAAATATTTTCTTTCCATTGTTCATAACTATCTTTATATTCTTCAATAGTTTGAGCTAAAGGATTATAGAAAATAATATTTTTAAGATTATAAATAATACGTTTAGCTTTATCTATATCAGTTATTAAAGCAGGATCAAGTTTAATTACACCATCTTTAATAGCTTTTTGAATAACTTCACTATTATAGATTCTTTCATATTCTTCTTTAGTTAAATCATATCCATAACCTAAATCATAAAGATTTTTCTTATGGAATAAATCCCATAGTTCGTTTTCATTATTAAAAATAGCTTCAAATAGTTCATCTGTATTAGCTTCAATTTGATTATTTACTTTACGAACATGATAATTAATACCGCCTTTTGGCCCAAGTTTTATTCTATAACCATTATTATCACTATCTGGAACAACATTAGAAATAAATCCAATTTCAATACCTTTGCGTTTAATAGCAAAAGAAACAATATCATGATTTCTATTTTCTACAGGAACAATTTCTAAATCATCTCCTACTTGTAAAGCATTAACAACTTGTTCATAATCAGGACCTCTATTAACACGAGAAGGAACAATATGCATATAATTATCAATAAATTCAACTCTTTTACTTGCTTCATAAACAGCATTATAAAAATCTGTAGGATTATTAAGCAAAGTATTAAGACTACGTTTATGTGTAAATACATAATTAGTATTATAAGAATTATTAATAAAATCTTTTATATTATATAATATATGATAAGCAGTTTGAACATCTAAATCTAACATTTGTTTATTAGCATCATCAGATAATATTTCAATAATATCTTTAAATAAAGATTCAAGATTAATAACAACTTTTTGATTTTTAATAACAGTATTTCCTTGATGGTCTTTAGTTTTAATTTTATTTATAGTAATACCTTTATATTGAATATATGCTTCAATAAAATCTTTAATTATTTGATCAAATTCAGTATCTTCAATAGTAGTCGTAATAGCGTTAACTTCGTTGTTATCATTATATTTAATGGTTACTTTTTGTTTAGTAGCAAGAGCTTCAGCAAGACGTCTAAAAGTTTCAGTTTTACTATCTTTACGTCTTTCTAAAGCTCTAACTATTTGTTTCATTCCCATATTAACACCTCTTTGAGCAGCATGAGGTGCTACTTCTGGACTAACACCTTCTTCAATAAGTTGTTGAGTAATAGTTTCTATAATATTTTTAACTTCTGGACTATTACTATTTTTATTTAAAGCATCTTCAAATACATTAGGAGAAGTTCTAAAAAGAAGAAAAGTTTTACTACTTGCAATACCTACAGCTCGTTCATTAATAGTAGGATCAAAAGATTTAGCGAGTTTAACAGCATCATCTAAATCTTTATTAGTAATTTTATCTTCATCTTCAATAATTGCTTTAACAGCAATTTCATTAGGATCATCGCTTTGTTGTTTAGTTTGAGTTTGAGAAACTCCACTTCGTGGAGTTTGTTCCCCCGTAGAGGAGTTATCATTATTAGATTGTTGATTATTGCTAACTTCTGCAGCAGTATTATTAATAGTTTTTGCTTGTTCTTCACTAACTTGTTTACCGTTAACTACTACTCGTTTAGCTTCTTCTTCCTTTTGTTTTCTATTTTGACTTTCTTCTTCTATTGCAGCTCTTATAGAATTACTAAAATCTTCAGTATTAAAATATCCTATTTTAAGCATATCAAGAGATTCTTTTAATTTAGGAACTCTATTACGAAGAATATCTTGCCATGCTTTATCTAAATCTTCTTGTTCTTTAATCCAATCTTCAACTTGAGTTGCAGCATTAGACATTCTTGTCATAGTAAGATAATCAACTTGTTGAGCAATAAGATCAATTCTATCATTATAATCTTTTTGAGATTTAGGTTGAATATTTTCTAAATCAGCTTTTTTATCTTGAAGTGCAACTTGTTTATCAATTAAATCTTTAACATTATTAGGAGCTTCAGGAATATTTTTATCAGATTCGTTAATAAGATTTTCAACATTGTTTAATATAGTTTGAATATCACCAGAAAGTCTTTCGGCTTGATAATTTTTTCCAATACTTTGATTAAATATATCAATTATAGATTGTTTATTAGATTCAGATAAAGGATTATTATCATTTAGAAATTTAAGAAGACCTCTTTTTCTATCATTATAAATTTTATTATATTGATTTTTAGCTTGTTCAGAAATATCTGGATTGTTGTTAACTTCTTCTTGAGCTTGATTAATTTCATTTAGTAATTTAGAAATATGTTTATCAATAGCTTGTCTTCTATATTTATCAATAGAAGATATATCTACATTACTTTTATTTATTTCATTTTGTATAGTATTAATTCTATCTCCAAAAGATTCAATTTCTAATTGTTCTCTTGTAAATTCTCTTGCAGCAATTTTAGCAGTATATTCACTTTCTATTTCACTATTATATAGTACGTTATATAGATTTTCAGCATATATATCTCTAACTTTATCCATTTTAGCAAAAGCTTGATTAGTAAAATCTTCTTCAGATTTAGTAAGTTGAACTCCAGCTTCTCTAAAATATTCTTTAAATTCAGGACTTGTAACATATTCTTTTAATAAATCATAAGTGCCTGCTTCATAAGCGTTAATAGCTAAATTAGTAAAATAATCATCAATAACTTGTTGTTTTTTAATTTCAGCTTCTTCTGGAGTAAGTTTTCTATGAACATCAACTCCTTTATCTTGAAGTCTTTCTCCAGTAATAGGATCTTCAACATAATCATCTGGAGAAATATAATCATTTAACATAGTAAGTTTATCGACAACATCTTTATTTAAAGCAGCACGGTCTTGAATTTCTTTATTCATTATTTTTTCTTCAGTAGTAAGAGTATTAAGAATATTAGCATCAGATTCTTTACCTTTTAACTTTTTAGCTTTAATTTGTCTTTGAAGAGCAGAAAGTCCTTTACCAGCTCCTTGAAAAACCATGCCTCCAACAGCACCCCAAAATGCTTGTTCCCATATTTTATCATCAGTAATATAACTTTCAATTGTACGAGGAATATAATTAGGATCTAAATACATTTTAGCAACTTCTTTACCTTTTTCAGTTTGAATACCTTGATATCCTTCTTCAAAAGCTTCACTAAGTTGCAAAGTGCCAATAGTACTTAAAGGGTGTTTAAGAGCTTCTTTAAATTCATCTGTTCTATCTTTCCAAAAACTTCCTTTAGGAATATCTGTACTGGCACTTGGTTGACGTGTATTTGCATTAGCTTTTTTACGAAGATTTTCAATTGCTTGTTTATTAGAACGTCTAATTCTTGAAGTAGGTAATTTTTTACCAACTTTACCAAATAATTGACCAATACCTCTAAATTGCAAAATATCTTGACCAAGCATAGCATAATCATTAACAAAAGTTTTATCAGCAGATTCTCCAGCAATATATTTTGCTATTTGGTCAATAGTTTTACCATTTAATTCAGGATTTCTTGCATAAAAATCTTTCCATTGTTGGTCAGTATATTTTTCAAGTTCTTGTTTAGTAGATTCATAAGTTTCTGTCCAAACACCTCTTGCTTCCATATAATTTTCCATAGTACGAGAAAGAACAGCATTAGTAGTTAAATTATTAATATATTTAACGGAATTATCAAGACGAGCAACTGAAGGAGCTTTAATACCAGCACCTTTCATAGCTTTATGAGTAAGTTTAGCTAAACCTCTTGTAGAAGCATTATATGCTCTTCCTATTTTATTAATTTTCCCTAATGCTCCAATAGCTTTAGTAACACCAAGAGTAGGCAACATCATAGATAAAGTACTAAAAGCACTTACTCCATTATTAGCCCACCAACCAAAATCACCAAATGCAAAAGTAGCATTTGGATCTTTTTGATAAATTTCAAATTCATCTCTAATAGTATTTTGAATACCTTCAATATATTCACTTACTGGATTAGTATAATCATTTTCATCAGTAAAAACTTGTCCTACAGCATCTACAATATTACTAAGAGAAAGAAACGAACCAAGAACGGCTTCATTAGCAACTCCTTGTATTATCATATTACCAAGTTGTTCAAAAGCAGATTGATTTTCTGCACGTTGACGTTTTAAACTTTCTTCAGAATCAATATTATTAACAGTAATATCTTGTTCTTCAAACTTTTCTATTTCACGAGGACTATATTGTGAAGTATATCGAAGTTTATTAGCCATTCTATTAACATCTTCAGCAAAATCATCACTCATTGTATTAGAAACAAGATAAGGGGACTCTTTGGCCCCCTTTTTAGTTTTAGGATTATATTTAGGATTTCTTACTAATTCTCCATTATTTATAAAATCAATAACTTTACTCATATCTTATATGTTTAATTTACTTCCTAAATCTTTACTTAAAACAGCATAATAACGTTCTAATAAATCAGGTCTTCCAATAGAAGTTGTTATAGTTTTTGCAATTTCAAAAATACGTCCATTTAATCTTTCAATAGCATTTTCATTATATAATTGTAAATTTCCTTGTACGAAATTATTTTGAATATCAATATATTCATTCATAGCTGAATAAATATCTACAGCTGCTTCTCTATTAATGTTAATAGCTGTATTTCCATTTTTATAAGTAAATATATTACCACCATTAGCTATTAATTGTTGAGCACCTAATGTAGGAGTTTCAAAACTTTCACTAAGATTAGATGTCATTGTATAAACGTCCATTTTAGCAATATGATCTGAAGCCTTAGTATATGGATTATTTTCAAATGCTTCTTGTGCTTCATCATTAACTAATCCGGGAATAAAATAAGTTTTTGGAATACCTGTTGGTTTACCAGTTTTATCTAATTTAGGATAAATCGTTATATTAGTACCAGTACCAAAAAAAGGATTATGTGCAGAATTAAATACAGCCTTACCATTTGCAATAGCAGATATTATTTTATTACCTTCATTTTCTCTATCTTTAGTATTTGTAATTTCTCTAAAAGTACCATATCCATTATTATCAGTTACAGTAAACATTTTAGTATTTCCATATCCATGAGCTACAGCTTTTCTTTCTAATTCTTCATGATCTATTTTAACTCTAAGATTATATTCTGTATTATTAATTTGACCAGTATTAAGTTGATGTAGAAGTAATTGTTGATAATTCGTTTCTCCACTAAGAGATTGATGGCCGATAGTAATTTCATCATAATTATCAATTTTAGTACTTATTTTTTCTTGTTGTTTAATAAAATCGTTAGAATAATTAAGAAACTTTTTATCAGCAGCTTTTTTGTATCTATTATATAAATATATATTACCAAAACCAACGGCTGCATTATGTGCAGGATTTAAATTATAATATAAAGGAACTGTATATTTACTATCTTGTTGTGATCGAGGAATTATAGGATTATATTCAGCATCTAATACTTGTACACTAATATTATCTACATTTCCTTTAACAGCAGCATTAACAGTATTAGATAAAAGTAACATATTTTGATAATGTTCTTTTGGCAATCTAATATAGTTAACACTTTTTCCATCAATTTCTTTTCTCCCTGTATTAAAACCTAAACCAAGAAAACCTTCTTCATTATTAGAATTTAAAATTTGAATAGCTTGATTATATTCATCTGTATTATTAAAACTAACATCATAATATTGACCTTTATCTCCAAATTCAATTTGAACATCTTTTAATAGTTTTTGGTCATATGGATTATCTTTGTTAAAACTACCTCCATTTTTCATTCTACTAACATAATCTACCAAATATTTATCATTTTCTTTTAAATCTTTAGTTAGATTATCATAATTCATTGTAATTTCATCATATTTTCTAATAAGTTCGCTAGTTTTAACTTTAAAATCTCTAAGTTGTTGTTCTGTAGCACCATTCTTTTTAATAGTTAAATATGCTCTTGTTAAAGTATTTTTCCAACCATCTGTACTAGCATTAGTCATATCAATATTAACATCTCTACCAACTGCATTTTTAAATAGATTGTATAATTCATTCTGAATATTTTGTTTTTCACCCATTAATTCAGCAGTCATGTTATAATTAATAGTTATTGGTTTAGTATCACTTGTTCTATTTAATGATTTTATATACTCATCGTCAAGTTCAGCATTCTTTTTAGCGGTTTCTGCTGCTTGTTCAGCAGCTTTATAAGTTTTTAATCCGTTTCCATAAGTGGTTTTACGAGTAGTATTATAATATTCAGCAGCATATAAAGCAGGAGATATTCTTTTATTTAAATATTGTTGAGGAGAAAGAGTTATACCATTATCGTCAGTAACATCACTCACGATATTATATTTTCCTTTAGTAGCATTTATAGCTTTTTTATGTTTCCAAAGAGCAATATCGTAATCTTGTTGAAGACTTTCTTTAGCACCTGGAGTAGATTCAATAGCCGCTCTAATACCAGCTTCTATTTTACTTCTATCAAGTTTTTCAAAACTATGAGTAGTATCATCATAATATTCTCCATCAAATACTTCGTTTGGATTAGTAGTAAGATTACCGTTTTTATCAAGCCAACGAACTTGATTATAACTACCAGATTCTCTTGCAGCCCATTGTAAACCTTTAGAAATTAAAGAAGATAAATCTACAACAGCGGTTGGAGAAATATTAGGATTCCATTTTGTTCCACTAATTACTTTTCCAGTTTTTTCATCTACAATATCTTTATAATAATAAGGATTATTTTCTAAATAATATTCTTTATAATCTTCTGGAAGAGTCTTATCATTTATGATCTTATTTTTAAATTCTGTATAATCTTTTTGAGCTTGAAGTCTGCCAATCATTCCAGCGTCAGAAGCTAAATTACCAGCTTTAACTATTATATCATCTAATGCAGCAGCAGAATTTCCAAATATAGTATTATTATCTATAGTTTGTTGTATTTCAGATATTTTTTGCTGTCTCCATTCATTTTCAGCTTCATTAAGTTCAAGTTTAGCCATTTCAGCTTGAAGATTAGAAGCAGTTTTAATAACTTCTTTATGACCTTGTTCAAGAGTATTAAAAGTATTTCCTAAAGTATTTAAATCTACTGTTGGAACATATTCTGTATTAATATAATTAAAACCTTTCATATAAACTATGTTTTTAATTGTTTTTATTTCCGTATGCTCTCAACCATGATTCTATCATATCATTTGTTATACCTCTTACACCAAGAGCTTTTAATATAATAGGATTAACATTAGGATTTGCAGCAGCAATAGCTCTAATATTATTTTCAGCAGCTAATCTTTTTTCAAAATTACCAATAGCGTTTTGTACTCCAGCATTAATGCTATTAATCAATTCTATAGTATTTTCAGATTGTTTTTCAATAATAGTATTTTCAAAAGCATTTTTCTTTTCTTTCCAAGTATTATAATTAGTAATATTTTGATTAGCAACAGCTTGTTGATTAAGTCTATCTTTATTAATTAATTCAGTTTCAGTATTTTCTTTATTAGCATAAATATTATTAAGTAATTTAATAGTATTTAATCTACCAAGTTGTTTTTTACCTAAAGCAACTCTTGAACTTGCAGTATTAGCATCAATTTGTCGTTCATACGCTTGTTGTTGATCTCTAATAGCATCAAGTTGAGGATTAATATTAATATTTGTTTTAAGTTTAGAAGGAATTAAATTAACAGGAGCTTTAGTATATTTCATTTTATCTAATGCTTTCTTATTAGCATTAAATCCTATAATACTTCCAATAATATTTGAAGCAATACCAATACCATCGCTAATTAAAGAATTATATCCTCGTTTTTTCATAATATTATTACGATTATCATAATCTTGTTTAGTATTTAAATCTACACCAGTAATAGGATTAAATCTACCTTTAGTATCAAGAATATCATATTTGATTTCTTCTACGGGGGTATGATAATTAACAATTGGTTGATTTATTTTATTAGATAATTCATCTTCAAGACCTAAAGTATAAAATGTAGGATCAAGTGTAATAGGAATTTCAGTCTTTTTAGTACCACCTGTTCTGAACTCTATTCGTTTCCCCGTAGAGGGGATCATTCTTAGACTTGTCTTACCATTGCTTGTAACTGTATAAACACCACCATTTTTAGCACGTTTACGAAGTTCAGGATATTTAGAATAAACTTTAGCTTTAATATCATTGCGTCCATGAAGTCCTGCAAGTCTTAACGCGTCAACAGCATCAGCTTTTGTAGGAATAGGATAACTTCTATTTTTACCAGCAAAATCTTTTTTATCAACATTAGGATAAGGTTTAGATTTAGAACCATAATCTTTAGAACGACTTAAACCACCCATACGTTTTTTATTTCTTTTTTCATAAAAATTATTAACTAAACTATCTCTATTAGCTAAACCAGCTTCTTTATATATTTTATTAATTTCTTCTCTAACTTCATCATCAGTACCTCTAAGAATAGCTTTTTGCATAGGAACATATTTTTTATCTTCAGGATTGAAATATTCTCTTGCAGTTCTACCACTTCCTCTATTATAAATTAAATTAGTAAGTAAAGCTTCTTTAGTTTCAGTAATATCACCTTCATCATTATAATATTTACGAATAAAATCTATTCTTCGTTTAGCACTTTGATTTGCACTTTTAATTCTTTTAAATCTTAAATCTCTTTCATCTTCTTCAGTAATATATTCTCTTCCTTTAGAATCTTTTTTAATTTTATCATTAATATTACCTCCTGTATATCTGTCTACTCCCATTCCAAAATTATCTTCGTCAAGATCTTTACCTTTAGGAGCATACCATCTTCGAGTAACTTTATCAAAACCTATACTATCAGGATTTTCAGAATGATTAATTAATTTACCAACTTCAGTAGTATCATAATAAGGAGTATAATCTGGACTAATAATAGGATTTTCTAAAGTAGAAACATTATTTGCTAAACTTTGCATTTCTTTAATTTTTTCAAAACCATTTTTCTTAGTACCATATCTACTTTTATTTTTTCTATTTCGATTATTCTTAGTACCATCATCGTTAATATTATTAACATCTTTATATCTTTCTTGAGCATTAAAAACTTTATTAGGATTATTTCCTTTCATAACTTTTTCAGCAGGAGATTCACCATTAAGAAAAGGAACAGAACTAAACACTTTAACTTCAGTAGGAGATATATGCATAACTTCTCCATCTTCAACTTCTAAACCAGTACGAGGATTCTTGCCAATATCAATACCACCTTGTTCATGTTTTCTACCTTTCATATAGTAATAATTCTTTTTATTAGGAATAGGTATAGCAACACCACCACGAACTATATTAGGTCTAAGTCTTTTATTACTCATAATCTGTTATATTGTATATTTTGACGTTATATAAAGCCTTATAACGTTGTCTTATATTGAATTTGATTAATTATACAAGAAAGCATATTAAAATCAATGTAGAGCTGATAACAGCTATTATTTACGCTTTTTCTTGCCTTTGCAGCCTCCCAATTTCATTTGAGCGAGTCTATCGGAGTATTGGTTATTATTAGGAACTTGTTGATTAACATTTTGAGTAACAGGTTGAGTAGAAGAATAACTATTAGGAGTAATAGAAGTTTTTTGTTCATAATCAAAACCATCAGCTTTTTTAATCATTTTAGGAGTACTTGGACCGCCAATTAAACTATTAGCAACAGATCCAACACCAGAAGCAATTCCTCCAACAGTATCGTTAAGATTATTACCACTAAATTGATTTGCGATAGTAGAACCGAAATTAGCTTTCTTTCTACCACCACAAGCATATTTCTTTTGATTTTTAATTCTATCTGTATAATTACCTTGTTTAATTTTCATTTTTCCACCATTTTTTAAAACAACTTTCTTTTTATATTCATCAACATAATCTTGATTAGCATAACTTTGAGTCATAGCTTGTGCAGCCGCTAAACTATCTTGTCTATATTGTTCTTCTTGCTGCATTTTAAATGCTTTTTCTTCTGCTTTTCTTTTTTTAGCAGCACCAATAGCAGAACCTATAACACCACCAACAGCTCCTATAATACTACCTAAAAATGCTTTATCACGTTTAACAATTTTATTTTTCATAACTTACTTATTTTATAACTAAGAGATTCAAAATCAATACGTCTATCTTGCATTAAAAATTCAAATTCAACAATAAAGTAATTACCATAAAGTCTACTCATAACAGCAGCAGATTGATCTCCTTCATTACCAATCATATTTCTAAGATAACTAAAATTCCAATTACCTAAATCCCAATAAGGTTTTTTATAATTACCAAAAATATTTTTATGTTCATTAGGATCAATGCTTTCGTTATCAACAGTAATATTTATATCATTAGTGTTAACATTGTCATTATAAACTCTAAGTGTTTGACCAGCATAAGGAGTATCTAATTTCTTTACGGGGAATGGAACATCGCCTCTTACAGATTCATCTACTTTATATAATTTATAAGTAATATATTCTAAAAACTTAACAATGTCATATCCTTCATTAATAATAAAAGACAGTTTACAACTATTATTAAATCCTTCAACAGCATTAGCATAACCATAAATATTAGCATAAGTACAATAATTATTAAATGCTTCAGTAAAATTATAAATAGTATCATATACTAAATTACCGCTTTGAAAACCATTAATAAAATAAACTCTATTTTTACTATTATAAGCATCTCTAAAATAATAACTATGAGTAGAAATAAAATTTTGAGTTTTATAATTATAACTAAGAACTAAATTACGTTTTTGAGTGAAAGTACTACCATCTTCATTTTTTCTAAAAATATCATAATCGAATTTAATAAGTAAACGATTATTTCTAATATCATTAGCAAATCTTACATTATTAGGTTTAGCTTTAATAAGCCATTCAACAATATCGTTACTAATAATAGCTAATTGGTTATTATCAAATCTGTAAATATTATTATCGTCATTATTATAAAATATATAACCAAATTGGTCAACAATAGCGCTTCGCTTATCTTGAAGACCTCCATAACCTAATTCAGAAGTAAATACTTCTTTATAAGCAACATCAAAAGCGTCTGGTTGATGAAGTTGAATATTTTGGTCAATAGTTTTAAGTTCATTATTTAAATCAAACATAAAAAGACTATGTTCAGTATGAGCTAAAACTAAATTACCAATTCCAACTAAATTAGTAATAATACCTTTATTTTCAGTAATATTTTTATATGCTTCTAAAGAAAACTTTCGCCAACTATTTTCTCTTGATTCATCTTGAATAACGTTACTTCTACGAATAGTTTTATTATAAACATCAATATCTTTAATATCTTCTCTATAATTACTATAAGTTTTAGGATTAAATTGGTCAGCACTACCTTGTCTATTTTCAAAAAGATCGATAGAATTAGCAGGAGTAACTATACAACCCGGCCAATATTTGCTATCATCTTCATTAGCATTTTCACTTCTTTGTTTCATAACAAAAAATTGAGCAGCAGGAGCATTTTTAAAAGATTTACTTTCATTAAAAATATTACTTATTTCAATGTGTTGTAAATAACACATAAAAGGAATATCAAGATTATAAGTATTATATTTAGTTTTAGAATCTAAATCTCTAAAAGGATAATAAGGATAATTATCGGCAATACGTTTTACTATTTTATCGCTTTCATTAAAATTAAATCCAGATTCGTTATATATAATAGTACCTCTATAAGTATAATGACCATCTAAACCTTTATCTATATAATCATAACCATCATCAAAATTATATCTAATATCGGTAAGTTTAATTAAAGTTTTAGAATTAGAAGTATAAATATTAGTATTAGATTTTAATAAACTAACTTTATATAAATTAATTTTATTATAAATAGAATTATCAGCTTTATATATATTAAATAGATTGTAATCATCGTCTATAGTTAAACAAGTACCAACACCAACTCTATTATCTTGTATGGAATTTCCTACACTTAATTTATAATTAGGCATTGCATATAAAGTATTAATACTTTTTTCTTTTAGTATTTCAACTTTATTTAAATCGTGCATATAATTAAATACATGATTACGTTGTTGAAAATTATAAAAATTAGGAATATTATCGTAAGGATTTTTACCTTGTCTAATTAAATCAGTAACAAAATCGTTTTTAATATCATCATAATCAAATAAATCGTTTTCAATTCTAAGTATATTATAATCTAAATTTAAAGTATCTTCAATATCAAAATAACTACTAAAAAACAGCATATTATTAGACTTAGAAGTATTACCAGAATTTTTAATTATTTTAGTATAATGTTCATTATTATTTGTATATCCATTTCCGGCATCAATATTTCTAAAATCTATTCGAGTCAATAGACCAGTAACTTTTCTAATATATTCAGGTTTTTCATAAGAAATAAAATATCCAACATATCCGTTTGGAATTATAACATTAGTTAATTTAGCACTATATAAAACATAATTACTGTCGTATAAATTAGAAGTAGGACATTTAAATAATCTATCATTTTTATCATTAATAAAAATATTAAAATTATTAACATTAGTATCTAATACTTCAAACCATTTTAAATTAGTATTTTCAAAACTATTATAATTATTTAATAATTTAACTTTAGTGTTTTCTTTTACAGGTCGTGGGTTATAAAGAGTTAATTTACTTTCATTATACGTTACATAAACTTGACTAAATCTATTATTATTAATATCTATAATAGTATCTTTAATACTTTTATTAACAGTAACAGCTATAAATGCTTTACTTTCTTGCCCATCACCTTGAGCATCTTGATATATTACAGGAACTGGTATAATATCACTAAGATTAATACTTGTATCATCTAAACTATTTTTAGCTACAATTATATTATTATTATTAATTTTATATCCGTTAGTAAAATTACCGTATTTATCAACAAAATGTATAAAGAAATTATAAACTTCTCCGGGAATAAGAGTACTATTAAGTTTTCTTTTATTAAAACTATTTTGAGTATTAATAAATTCTCCACCCTGTAATATTGCAGATTCAATACGAGAAATTTTTATTTCAATATCAGAATCAACTATTTTTATATTATATATACCTCTAAAAGTTGTATCTAAATTAGAAGGAATTAAATATTGATAAATACTTATACCGCTTTCATCTGGTTCGTCCCAAGTAAGAATAGTAAAATAACCATTAGTACTACGAGTAGCATCAGATTTAATACCTCCGGTATCCCAATCATCTATTACACCACAAATAATACATTTACCAGCTTTACGTGTAATAGATATAGTATTTCGACTTTTAATATCTTTTTTTATTAATTCTCCATCTTTTATATAATCTACTATTTCATTATAATCTTTTATTAAATTACCATCGTTATCATAATGAAAATTACTTAATTGAGCAGTTTCAAAACTTATTACAACATCTTGATTTGAATCTATATTTAAAAAAGTACTTAACGGTATTTCAGAAAAACTTTGAATATAAAATTGTAATCTATTATTTAAATCCGTGTAAATACCATTATCTATAACTTCATCATTAAGTATAAAATATTGTTTTCGTAAATCTATTTTAATATTTTTAGTATAATCAGCAACATCTTTAATATTTTCTTTATAATTGGCAATATATAATCTATTTTTATAATTAATAATATTTTTAACGTTATAATAATTATAATAAGTAGCAATTAGTTC